>Ga0123342_1003136_pt1 | contig 26853 bp, 17 predicted proteins | sample Turbeawhitnodule_FD_89960 | JGI IMG/M metagenome (GOLD analysis project Ga0123342, IMG submission 89960) | Root nodule microbial communities of legume samples collected from Mexico - Turtle bean Mexico white nodule | ecosystem: Host-associated > Plants > Roots > Nodule | place: Mexico: Nepantla...
AGATTTTGAGCATTTTAGGGTTTTCTTTCAATTGCAATTTATATTTGAAAATTAGATAGATCAAGATAATATAGTGAATTATGTGTGTTGAATTACAAAGCGGAGCATATATTTTGGGGTTGGCCACTCCGATTCCGTCCGGGGTTGACTCCTTAGGTTGCGATGTGGATGGCATTGCAGCTGTTGCTTTGAGCAAGGCAGCCCTCCAAACAATAGAAACTCCTAATTTTATATAGTAGGTTCATCAACTTTTTTCCTTGTTGAGATTCCTAGTGGTAAGATTTTCAGCATTTTAGGGTTTTCTTTCAATTGCAATTTATATTTGAAAATTAGATAGATCAAGATAATATAGTGAATTATGTGTGTTGAATTACAAAGCGGAGCATATATTTGTAGAAGAGTAATAAATTCAAGACTATACGGCTATTATAGTCAACATAATTATGAGCATATAACCTTCCCTGTTTACAATATTTCCAAAAGAGGGCAAACCATGTATTGGGTTTAAATCCAGAAACAGCCTCCTTACATTACAAGGAGTCTTCGGTACTTGGAGTATGTTAGTTTCACTATAATTAAATATTTCTGGGATTTATAGATTGTGGCTGTTACGACATGAAATTATTATGAATGCAAACATATTTATAGATTTTTAATTGTTGGTATCTTTTATTGTAATTCATTTTGAAGATTTCCTATCGATTGCCATCAGATGTCTCCCATGCTTATTGAGTTATATATGAATTGCATGATCAAATTGTTTGGATGTTTCTCCATGTTGAGTATGTAAATTTCCCCTTTAATAGAGAAGACTGTTACCTAACAATTTTCTTGATCCAGGGTCTCCACAGGTAATTTCAATGCTAGGAAATTCTTATCCCAGCGCTGGAGGTCCACTTTCCCAAAGCCATGTTCAAGCAGTAAGTAACTTGAACTCTATGGGAATGTTGAATGATGTGAATACCAATGACAGTTCCCCTTTTGACCTCAACGACTTCCCTCAACTGACAACTCGTCCTAGTTCTGCTGGAGGGCCTCAAGGACAGTTGGGTAAGAAAAGATAAATGGTGTTTTATGCTTGGTTTATTTGTGCACCTTAAACAATAAATAATGGTATAAGCAAAAATATTTCAGGTTCTTTAAGAAAACAGGGTCTTGGTGTCAGTCCCATTGTTCAACAAAACCAAGAGTTTAGCATTCAGAATGAAGATTTCCCCGCTTTACCAGGATTCAAAGGTGTAGTATGTCTTGTATTTTGAAGGTTAAAGAGTGTCTTCTTAAGCAGAGAGGTTGTTCAATGAAATTTATACTATTTATTAGGAAGGTCTTCTGGATTTGATGCATGTTTACTTTCAGTGTTGGCTTTATTGCTCTCTGTACTTTTATCATTCTCAGTGTTGTTTCATTACTTAGTTTTGATATTTGTATGCACCCATGCTTTCTGTTTCAAGATAAGCATCTGTATTATCTATTATATATTTAGTGAGTATGCTTTCTTCTCTCTTAATTTTTCAAGGGAATTAACTACTTTTAGGGTTTGCACTGAAGAATTTTTTATTGCCTAGCTGGAAATGGGAGCTGTGTTTTTCTAATTATTTTTGGTTACATATGTTGTTTACTGAGTTATACTTGAGTCAAAGTTGCTTAATTGATTTCAATATTTGTTTCTTACCTTTGGGCAGGCGGTAATGCAGATTATGCTATGGATATTCACCAGAAAGAACAACTTCATGACAATGCTGTACCAATGATGCAATCTCAACATTTCTCTGTGAGCTACATGTTTAAAACATTTAGAAATCTTGTCTTTTGTACAACATTGATGGATCTAAGAACTGTTTAAAAAGATTTAGACATCTATATACATTTCTCTGAACTTCCCATGCTTTCTATATGCAGATGGGAAGGTCGGCTGGTTTCAGCTTAGGGGGTACATATTCGTCACATCGAGCACAACAGCAACAGCATGCTCCTTCAGTCAGTAGTGGCAATGTCTCTTTTTCATCTGTTAACCAGGATATTCTCCATTTGCATGGATCAGATATTTTCCCATCTTCACATTCAACCTATCATTCACAGGTGCAAGTTTTATTCATCAATGGGGGAGCTTGTTTCATAATGAATAAGCCCCTATTCCCTCCTCTCTTTTGTTTATCTCTTGAGATGACATGTTTCCCACTGAAGCAGTTATTGCCAAGTGCTGACATTCTTATTGCTTTTGTATTTTGGTTTAGACCAGTGGACCTCCTGGTATTGGATTAAGGCCTTTAAATTCTCCAAATACAGTTTCTGGTATGGGTTCATACGACCAGCTTATCCAGCAATATCAACAGCATCAAAACCAGTCGCAGTTCCGCCTACAAATGTCAGCTGTAAATCAATCTTTTAGGGATCAGGGCATGAAGTCTATTCAAACCACACAACCAGATCCATTTGGTTTGCTTGGCTTGTTAAGTGTGATCAGGATGAGTGATCCTGACCTTACATCTCTTGCTCTTGGAATTGATCTTACTACACTGGGGTTAAATTTGAATTCATCAGAAAATCTTCACAAGACCTTTGGTTCTCCATGGTCTGATGAACCTGCTAAGGGTGATCCAGAGTTTAATGTGCCACAATGTTATTTTGCTAAACAGCCACCCGATCTACATGTGAGATTTTTACATTAGGTTTAACTTTCAAACCATTTCTTTGGGCTAATTTTTGCTATTGCATGATGCAGCAAGGATACTTTTCAAAGTTTTCGGTGGAAACATTGTTTTACATATTTTACAGGTGCCTCTAAAATCTGAATGCACTTACTTTTTCATATACTTGCCTGGTATTTTATAATCCGATATATAAAAATAATCTTTTTTGCAGCATGCCCAAAGATGAAGCACAGTTATATGCCTCCAATGAGCTGTACGCACATCTCCCCCAATCTGTCCTTTTGTTTATTTTGTTGTTTTTTGGGAACAATTAGACGAGTGGTAAATTAAATAATGCATGATTTGTACATTAACCAGTTATCTAGTTCCAGTGTTCCTAAATTAAAAATATTTTTTACAAATTCTTAGGTTTTGATATTCTGAAATGGTTTTCCCAATTCGAACTTTAACTAAATAGGGGTTGTTGCTCGCAGTTACAACAGAGGTTGGTTTTATCACAAAGAACATCGTCTGTGGTTCATAAGAGTTTCCAACATGGAGCCGCTGGTTAAAACAAACACATACGAGAGAGGATCTTATCACTGTTTCGAACCAAGCATATTTGAAACCGTCCGCAAGGTTAGTTTTTGTAAATATTATACTCTGTCGGTGGTGCTCGTGAACTGCTGCTCCTGTTCCCGAGATACATTTTTTAATTCCCCAATAAGTATTGTTCTATTTTTAGGCTCTAATGTACAACCTCCTTGCAGGATAATTTTGTTCTTCATTATGAAATGTTGGAAAACAGACCCCATCTGCCTCAACATTGAGGAGGAAACAAAAACTTTATTGTAAAGTTTCAATTACGGATTTAATGCCTTGGAGTCATTTTGCAGCATTAGTATTCTTCAGTTTGGCGTCTCTTCCAATCCTGTCGCTTTAGTGATCCAAGCTATTATTATTATTATTATTACTATTATTATTATTATTTTCTTTGGCTTAAAACGGACAATAATTAGAATACATAGGATAACCTAGCTGTCTGACAAACATGGTTTTCTGCCCATTAGCTAAGTGAACATAGGAAAAAACCTGAATCCGAAATGGATGTACTGTCTGGGAGTTATATCTCCGAAATAATTTATCTTAATCTGTTAGAATCAGATATCTTAAAATTTGACTGGTGGGGAGTAAAAATCAGTAGCTGAAAAAAGGTTTTGAACTGATATTTTATAAAGTTCTAGTTATTCAATTTTTTGAAAAATAAATGAATATTCTTGCATGAAATAATTATTTGACTAAAATATGGTTGAATTAATGAAAAATGTATCTTTATTATTTTTATTATTATTAAAGTTTGAATTTAAAAATGGTTGTCTATGCGTGACAGATTTTGAATAAGTTTATTTAAAAAATATTGTATATTTTTCACAGCCTTCTGATAAAGCATTTGAATAGAAGGTATTTTTCACCTTTTAGAAGTATCTGCAGATTATGCCATCCTCTCTCACTGGGGTGAATTTGTATATTGCATTTAGGTGAGGGTGTAACAGTACCTTCTGTAAAGCTGGTGTATTACGCATTACATGCTAGTATGCCAGATTTAATGCAAAACTCATTGGCCACTTTGAATACCCTAAAAATTATGCTGTATAGAGAGGAGGTGGAGGACGACATTACTTTTAATTTATTAGACGTAGGGATATGCTTTGTTTTAAGTCGAATTGGTTTTAATATAAATTTTAAATTGCTGAATGTAATTGGGAGACAAATAGGCCAAGCATTTGTGATTGCATTTTGAAATTTCTTCCGTTCAGCATATGGTTGTTGGTTCTGTTATTGCGCATCTCGGTTCTGTAACATTAAATCAAAGATAAATGATCCAACCGGTATTTTTGTGGCTCTAAATGGAGGGTAAATCAGCACTCTTAGTTTGATCTTAATAGTGGATTAAGGGTTGGTTCCAACTATTAAGATTGGACTCCAGCCATTGATTTAAGTATAATAACTCGCACTTTAGCTAAAATTTAACCTTATTATATTTGAAATTCCTTTTTTTTATTTTAGGGAATGTACTCGCCTGAATGACATCTTAAGACTGTTGAGAAGATAATAATATTAGTTTAAGTTTGCGGGAGGTAAGTGTCGTGAAGTAGAAGTAAACTTCGGAAACCGGTGAGATGCGAATAGCCTCAGTTACAATTGTTTCGAAAAGCGAGATACAGCTGGATTGGGGATAAATAATTCTAACCTTAAAAGAAACTAAACAGATCTCCAGTTTTGCAATTTCATAAGGGCTGTTGTTCAGGTATTATTGAGCATTATTACCAAGAACTGCTGGATTGGGATATTGTAACTATTATTGAAGGTTTCATCTTCATACACCCTATAAATATCAAATTACATCTCTATTATCTTTTAAATTTCGATATTACCCTTGCGTACCATCTAATATTCCCGCCCCCTCATTCTCAAATATGAAATTCAAAAGGAATAAAAATCGGTTTTCCGAGTTATATAATCCATATTGAGATCCTTTCAAATTATGTCATTTCCTGAAATGGATTTTATTATTTTCATGTTAAAGACGCTTCGATTGTAATTATTGTTCATTAGCATTTAGTTTTTAAATTTCTATGAAAATTGAGTAAACGAAAATATAATATTAGAAATGATCGAATATGGTTAGTTGAAATACGGCAAATAATGTCGCAAAGCAAAATTAATCGGTTCAAAATAAAATAAAAAACGAATGCAGGTGGGAAATTAAAGAATTGTTACACAAGTTGAGTTAATTAAAAAACTAACATGACATTGCTTTAAATTTCAAATAACTGACAAATTTATGTAATTATTAATAATGAAATGATTAAATGTCATTTTGCAAATTGGTTTAGTCTACACAACTTCTGAAAACCAGTATACCTTTTGAGTTATAAAAAAGTTACAATATATTTGTTTGAGTTTTCCTGCAAATGTGAATTAGAGTAAAATGAATATCCACAATAAAATCTAATCTAATTTCCAAGCACTGTCTACTTTAGAAAATTGCAGCGTATCAGATTTTTGCAGATGATCACTACAATCAGTGCATCATAAGGATAAAACTTGACTCAGTAGTCAATACGGCTTAAAAACTATTATGAAGTTTGGGTCGTGCTCAAAACCAAGCTTTTGAGGTCCTGCATTTGGCTCTCTAGAAGCTCCCTTTTACTCAAAATCCTATCAGATGCACAATCCTCGTCCTATAGAAAATTATAAGAAAAAAAGTAATGAACAATTTGCATTATTCCAATTATTCAAAATAATCTAAATAATGCATGTTTGGAAACATTTTTTTTAAGAAAATGATCAATTATTCTTAAGAAAACAATCAATTTTCTTTCAAAAACTACAGAAATTAATAAAAACAAGTGATCATTTCTTTAAAAAAAATTAGACCAAACACCCTAAAAAATGAGAAAGTCGTCCTTCAAATATTGCTTTCAATGATTATTGGCATTATGGATAAGTTTTTAATTAATAAATAAAAAAACTGAATAAAGTGTTTTCAGCTGCTACATCTTTTTTATAATCTTATAAAAGAGTATGTATAGAGCTTTATAATCTAGCTATTAAAAAAATCAGCAGCAGAAGAAAAATTAACTTGATAGCATAAGCAATAAAATACCATTTCGAAAAATAGAACTACTTTAATTTTTTACTTCAAAGAGAGACATAAATGAAACTTGATATGACATGAATGTGAAAAGAATGCACGATTAGTAGTTACTCACGTCACCGGGTGAAGCTGCCAATAGTGTCAAAAGAGTGACTGTGGCAGTTTGATAATCAGTTAAAATCTTGCATGCCGACTCGTCTACCTTGTCCTGACAATTAATACATATTAAATTGTTAGTTAAAAGATGGAGAAGTTCCGAAAAATTGTTAGTTAAAAGATGGAGAAGTTCCGAAAAATTGTTAGTTACAATTACAAGGACTGGGTTGCAGTCAACCTCACAAACTAACTGTATGCAGAATGGAAATAAGTAGGGTTTATTTAGATTACTTCCCCTCATCACTTTTGAACACTCCTTTAGCCCTTTAGGGTGTCCTAGGCTATTCAGCTTTAGATAGTGAGTAAATAAAAATATATTATTTGAGTGTTTTTCAATTACAAGTAACCATTGTTTTTATTAGAATCTTGAGGATTCCTTTTCTTTTTTTGGTTCTCTCATTCCACATTATTGTCAAAGCTAAATGTGCCTACAACATTAATTGTATGTGGTGTTAAGCAACACAGGTGTTGCAAATTATTTTTAACAAAAATGTGTAAAAAATGTTATAACATTTACTACTTAACGTTAATACTGTATCAAATTTGAACCTATTCCTATTCCTCGACCAAACCTAGAAGAAAGTTAAACTGGGATGTCACACTGCAGCAGCTGGTAGACCATGAGGTCACAATTATGAAAAAAATAATAAAGCTAGCCCCCCGACCCCCCAAAACAGAGTAGACAGTCAATCATCGAGTCTTGAAAGAGTTAATTCAACCCAAATTAGTCCCTGAAGAAAAAAAATCAATAAACAGTACCTAAAGATTATTTTTATGGAACGCTTAGGATTGAAGTGTCCCGCTTTTTAAGGATCAAAGTGTCGCCAGTGCTTTCACAGGAACCAACTCGGAAATAGAAAATTATTATTTACTGGAAGTAGTATAAAAAAAAACTAATTCCTAGGTTGGCGCCCATTTATCATTATTATCTTTAGTCTGATTTGTGCAACCGCCTGACATATATTTGATTTTATATCACTTAGTAGTTGAGATTTGATGCACAACTAAATCAATTGACAGAAAGAACATACCCTTAAATGAGAAATGGCAACGGAAATGGCCCTTCCAGGAGCTTGAAGAGCTTTGTGGTAAACCTATTCATACAGGTATTCATGTTTATTAATAGACAAAGGAAGGTGGGAACGAAAAAAAAAGCTTTAGTTACCTGGATATAAAGTAAAGAAACAACTTTTGCTAGAAGTGATACAGGGTCAGTTTCAGCAGAAACTTGAGATGTCAATTCCTGTTTAATAACAATGATAGAAGGCACACAGTTTAAGAACAACCAAATTGTAGGGTATCGCTGCAAAATTGACTGAGTTTTATGTGGAATTGCTTCACTAACTAATATTAGGGAGACTTTCAATTAAGAAGTATAAAAAAATATATCTAATATAAGGGAAATTAACTGAAAGAATAGCAAATCATGTTGAAATAACAATTAATTATAAGGATAAACTAAACCAGAAAGGATCAGTTAACTATAAATTGCAACTGACTTAATGTTTTCTTGTTGGAATATCTTAGATGTTCGTAGTGGCAGCTAGCAAATTTCTCATCCATTGCACATGTATGTTTAAATCAGAGAAAAACTATTTACGAGTAAAAGAAATTAAAATGACCAATGGATTATTTCACTATTAACAAAGAATATTTTATTTTATTAGACAGGAAATATTAAATACATAAGAATTTAAAATTCGCTAGAAAACTTTGAAAATAAATTATGTAAATGAATACATATCCCAATTGATATGGTGTGTCAATTTATATTTTAAAAATTAAACTAAAATTAAGATTAACAAAGATTATAACAAACATTAAACTCATGGTTTGATCTAAAGAAGTTATCGCCAATTTGATATCAAGTATAAAGATGCAAATTTTAAAATTTTAATCAAATTGAAAATAAACAACTTTAAGAAATAATATTTGAAAGGAATAAACAATTATAAAAGAAGCTAAATGAGTGAATGAGGAAGAGAAGAGAATGTCTCTCTAAGAGTGAGAACTCGAATTCATAATATAGGGGTGGATAGCATACATGTACATATGGCAAAATAAAATTAGGAGCAATTTTAGGAGTTAACTTAGGATTTTTATTCATTTAATAATTAGGATTGAATCATTGTAAGAATCATTGTAATTGTTCTCAGACCCACACTGATTAGAGAAATGACTAAGTTAAAGTATATAAGCGAATACAAATTTTATTTTACAAGGTCCTACCCACTATTGGGTCATTAGTGGACCTTCTATAAATATCTATTCATGCTCGAGATCTGTAGTTCTCAATATGGGAGGTGTGTTAGAAATTCCAAGTTGACTAGATATATCACCAAATTATATTATACAACAAGGTGTAAACCTTTAATGTTTGCACTAAAACTTTGGGCCGGTGGTCCCGTCCAGTAAGCATTAAGTGGTAGCCACATCGCAGCCTTGTCCAAGTGACAGCAGAAATTGTGGCTTGAAACATTACTACCTATGCTTGGAGTGTCCTTTTCAACTATTGTCTACTGCGACAAAAGAGTGTTATCTCACTTTATCAAAACCCGATTCTCCATACTCACTAAGCTCAAAAAGATTGACCTGTTCTTTGTCATTTTCCTGCCAAGCAACTGGCTGTTCAGCACATCCCAGCTCAGAGTAAGGCTGAAGCATCTTAAGACAAACTCAAGATACATTAGCCTTATTCTAAGTCTCATCCACCTTGAGTTTGTGGGCTAGGGGTGGAGAATTGTATAAGAGAGCAGTTCTTTGCCTGACTCTCAGGTAAATTAGTGGGTAGTTAACTCGATGTCACTATGCCACTATGACAGCTGTACTATAAATACCTCTTTAACACTTTGATTTAGTGCACAGATAATATCATATATTTCTTCTCAAATTCTCTTTGAACCATTCCGTGTTAATGCCATAACCAGCATCAACAATATTTGAATAAGAATCTAGCCTCACTAAATTCTAGTAAATTTTTTAATAAATGTAAACATATACCTTACGATATGAATGTAAGAGTGTTCTTTCTAGTTTCTTGTCAAGCTTTTTCAAAGGCAGCCCACTGGAAAAATTAGTGATCAAACTATGTATTAGGGTTCACATCAGGACAGAAGAGCTGGACGTAAAATCAATGATAAAGTTCTACAGACAAATATAGACTCATTACCTCTCTTCTGTAACCATTCTAAACGCAGCCATGAATGTCTCCACACTCTGTTGTATTGAATATTCAAATATGAGTTATACTTTTATGAAATAATACAAAACAATATGCCTGATTGGACAAGCTTCCCTCTATAAGCTAATTTTAAAAGAGAAGAAAAATAAGAGGAATAATTGAAATTAGTTTCTCTATATGCTAAGATTTAGTTCATGCATGAGTTAATTTGTAAAAACTTTCTCATACAGTTTTTCTAAATTTCTTATTCTAACTTGTGCATAAGCTAATTTTAGGTTATGGACAAGTTAATTTCTTCATTTTCTTCTTATTCTTCTCACAGAAAATTTTATATTTTTCCAAATAGACCCAATTCCAGCCAACAAGCAGTCTTTGTTGAGAACTGAAAAGTCAGTTAAACCTATACAAAAAACCTTAAAATGAGAAGTGTTTCTGAATAAAAATGCTAACCTTTCCTTCCAATGATTCAACAACAGAAAGAGCCTTGTTTGCAAGAGCTCCTGGAAAACTCTTAGACTGCAAAAGAAAATAATAAATAAAAGATGATGTCATTCTATGTGCTCCTTCAAAATAGTGATCTTCAACAAAAATATGAGACTGATACAAAATTTGTTCGCTAAAAAAAAGAAATGTGATGCATATAATATTGCCAAATACTATTTAGAGCCTTGTTCTTACAATTGCAGTTCTGTCTGCAGGACTGAGTGAAACAAATTCAGAATTTGGAGCTTCCTGCACATCTAGTCCATTCTTTAATTTGTTGTGCTCATCCTGCAGATGATAATCCAGAGTAAGATTTAGATCTTATTAAACCTCATGAAACATTAACAAAGGGTTGGATATAATACCAGGTTACGAAGAAGCAAATCCACCATAGGAGCTGCTACTGTTCTTAGTAAATGCCTATGCAAAACAACCTGGCCATCAAATAAGAATTAACTTATTTTGGTCATCAATGACAGCACAAAATTCCAAATAACTGAATCAAACTTACAGAAGTTGATTGATCATCTTCAAACAACTCTAAGGCTTTTTCATACAGCTGCATGTTTAAGAAAGACTGCCAAAAAAGAAAACAATCAACATTGAGAATTGTACATACTAATTTTAATTTTACATGTCTAGAAGAGTGACAAGACAATAGTGGAAGCAGTAAAAACAAAAAACAAAAAAGAAATTTTAGCAGTCAAACCTCATCAAGTTTCTTCTGCAGATTATCAAGCAAACGTTTTATTCTGTCTGCATTGTTTGTAAGCAGTGACTTCTTTTTCTCCATCCAAGAACTGATTATTGTAGGCCTTAATTGGTTAGCCAAAGGCCTGAGAATTATTTCAGGATCATCTATACCTATCAATTTATATCACTACATTTAAGAACAATGGGTAAAATATATATGTGAGAAAGAACAAAATTGATAGCTAAGTCAACAGACCTTGTTCTTCAAAATCAGAAACCAATGCTGTAATTTTCTGCATGATCCATTCTTCTGAGGGACTGAGATCTTCCTCTTTTATTTTAAGCAATTCTTTCCTAGAACCTGTCTTCGAATCAGCCGTTTGTGCAGATGTATCCTTACCTTTTTTCTGGCCTCTCTTAGATTTTGTTAATGTCTGTTCCTGGTTATCTGCACCACTTTCAGATATATTTACTACTGCATTCCCTGTGGCTTTCCCCTTTTTCTTCTTTGATCCCTTATCAGCTTGCCTGTTCGCACCACCATCACTTGCCATCTCATTGGACTCATTCAACCTGCTCAACTCACGCCCTACTTTAGCTTCATTGGGTACTTTAACATCACCAGGCATCGTAGTGCCAACAGACCTTGAAACACCTAATATCTCCAACTCTTTCACAACACGATCACAGATGTCCTAGTAGATGATGGAGAGAAACATACAGGGATTAGGAAACCAACAATAAAAAGTAGTTGCAGATAGATATTTTTATTCAACAGTAACTTCTACACTTGATTCTCAGTTCTTAAGCAAGAAAGGAGAAGATACAAAACAAAATCTGCATATTGTAAAGGAAATTAATCACAGAAAGGAAAATAAAGCCCAAAAGGGTCATACATATGGTCATTAAAGAAAGGGTAGTACATATAACCTATCATCTAAGTCAGTTCTGAACAGCATATGACAATGCAGGCAGTTTATATAAACACTTTTTGTAGGCTAATTGATAGCCATGTATGGACACCTGAGTTGTAATTTGATGAACTGTTTATTCATAGCAGTGCTGAACCTGTTGTAAGCAAATTACATAACAAACAACTAGCATCTAAACTCTCATTGCAATATTTAATCTGTTAAACCAATCTTCAAACTGCACACTAGTAGTAGGGCGTGTTTGAACAACTAAATAGGCATCGTGGTTTGTAAAATTAAATAATTAAGTTGACATCTACAATACTATATCAAATGCCAGAACAAACCTTTATAAAACTGCTGCTCAACACATAAAAATCCCCAAAAATGTGTGCTTTGTTAGACTGCAAAGAAATTGAAGTTTATCAACACATGAATCAACAGTACTGAGCATAAATCTACAATATAGTTTAGTATTACCTTAAGAGCATTTTGCACAGATTGACAGAAGGACAACATTCTAGAAGCATCTTGAGGTGTAAAAGATGAAGGTAATAAGGAAAGAGAATCACTCCTGCAACATTGCTATTTTAGAATACAATGCTTTGAAATAATTGTGTTCCAAAGAGTAAATATAACTTGCTAGAAACATATGGAGTTATCCAGTTCTGCCCAATGAAGACATAAAGTGGGGATAGTGGAAAGAAATTATCAAGCACTTACCAGCTACCACGGTCGATAGCGTCCTCAGTTGCAGCATCTAGCATCTCAATCACAGATGGGTGAACAAATGTTGTAACTAAAGGTTTGCCTTCAGGGTATCTGGACTAAATTGGATTGCGCAAACTTAGGCTTCATTAACTAAGCTAGGGAAACAAGTAGTTCAAAGTATTTATTTCACAAATATCTATGACCCTAATAGCTATCATTTGGAAAAAAATCAACATAGGAACAAATTAGCTACCTGCAAAAATTGAATTGGCTGGGGAATTCCAAGTTTGTGCAGCGCCTCATAGGTGATAAAAGAATTCTATAGAATACAAAAAAAGATGGCATAAAATGAATGCAGAAATTCAGAATTTTTTTTACCAGAAGAGAATGAGAAGGTTACAAATGCAATTTACAAAGAATATACAGGTAAAAGTACAATATAAAAGAATAAATGGGTAGAAGTCAGTCATTACATTATACAAATCCAATCTAGGGAACTTGTAAAGAAAGTTTATATAGCTCTGATCAACAGATCATATTCTAGAAATAGGCAAAAATTTTGGTAGCTTCAACTAAAGGGAAAGAACAAAGAAGTGACAGTCCATACCTGAGAAAAGAATGACTCCACAAACTCCCTTTGAGCAACGGCAAATACCTGTTGTGTGACAAAAGTAGTGGAAGTCATAACAAATACTTTCTAAAAGATCTAGGAACTAAGTTTATTTCACCATGGCATAAAAGCTATAGAAGTTTACTTCAACCCATGTCATTAATGGTCAGACCATCAGAGAATTATTGATGAAACTAAGATCCTAGTTAGGGAAGCATCTATTAATGGGTTGAAGGTAGTTAATTATTACGATATGTGCTTAGAGAACAATTGATTCTGTATCAGAAACTACACAATAGCAGGTATACATACAAAATTAAATTGACACAATAGCAGGCACACATACAAAAATTGAATTGACACAATAGCAGGTATTTGAATGTAGATTGTGTAATTAGGAGGAGGGGGAGGGGGGCGCTGTTATTTGCAGTTTGTGAACAGAGAGCACTCTCTGTAGCAGAGTTTTGTCTGCAGAGCACTAAGTGTATTGCTGCATTGTTCGTGATTTCAGTGTTCAATGTCATTCTTTATCAATTGACGAACTGGAAATATAATTACATCAAAAGAATACAAAAATCCTCCCAATTACTGTCAATTAAGCATTCAGTGGGCATGAAACCAGAGGTGATCCACTCCACAGGCCCAGAACAAATATGAGAACCACAATCCAGGTATCACTCTAGCAATATACAGAGGATTTCAGAACATGCCACTTACAGCTGGTGTCCAATGTACTCCTGCACGAAGTGACCCTAGAACTTCCCCTTCCTTCACAAGTCCGTTAAACAATGACTGGAAGAAAGATCCTTCAACAGCCAAGCCGCTGGTTCCGTCAATTTCTTGCAGCAACTGCTGCAACGAACTCCATACCACAGTCAAATTGGTCGGAACAGTGGTGCCCCGCACAGCGCCCCGAACCATGGCACCAACACGAGCCACATAGGCAGGAGTATACAGCTGGCCACCTTCAAGCCTTCCTTTCACCTATTTTTAAAATCCAGCACTCATCAAAACACAATTCCACACTCCTTGCAATTCAACCAAGCACATTCAAACCAACACACACAAACTCACAATCGTTCCAAGGCGCGGCTCCAACACGGAGGCAACCAAGTCCAAACCGACGTTCAACTGCGCCGCGATTTCCGTCAGCGCAATCTGACTACACTCCTGAAGCCTCTCGTTAATCTCTTCCGCGATTGAGTCCCAGTAAGAGCCAGACATGATTTCTCCCTGTGTCAACATGAGTTCTTGGTGTGCCGTTACAACGCTCTGCGCCTGCTTCTCCACGTAGTACAAGTCAACTCCAGTAGCGTCAGCCAGATCGATCAAAGAAACCCGCCCTAATCTCTTCACCTCCTCCACCATCTCATTCCTCAGTTGATCCTAACAACATGCGCAATCTCTTTAATAAACGTTTGATTAAGATTAAGCATAAGCACAACTTTGTGAACGGAAGCAAGGAAATATAATGGATAATCGGTTACTTAATCCATTGAAAATGAAAATTGCGAGCGATGAAACCGAATCGGTAAACGAAGAAGCAGAGAGAGCGTACTAGAGTGATGTACTCTTTGCCGGAGACAGTGTGGAGAAGTTCGAAATCGATGATTTGGAGTTGCTGCAGTTTTTGGACCAATTCGACGACGTTTCGCTCCGATAATCGAATGCTCGATTTGGCTTGCTGCGCGAACTCGAATTGTCGCTGCAGCTCGAGCAGTTCGTCGTCCATGGTTCGATCTTCAGACACTCCGAATGCGAATGCTGTTTTCTTTCGCCCTTTGAAAGATCACTGAAATGTTATTGTGTCTGTATTTTGTAGTGACGACTGAAAGTGTGAATTGTGTTCAGTTACACCCTTTTGTTGAAGAAAGAATTTCTATTAAGGAACAAAATAGTTTCCTAGTGCTATTGGTTATTGTATAGGTTTAAAATATAAAATTTAATTTATATGTATAATAATTTTTTTAAAAATTATATCAATTCGTTCTTCAATTAAATTTCAAGTTTTATATAGTTTATATGTTGTTAAAGTGAAAATTTAAATATAAATAAAAACAGCATAAATATTTATAATATTGTACACAATTAGCAATTAAAATAGTGGTCTGTCTAGAGAAAATATTGAAATAAATATATAAAGACTTTAGCTTGACTTTTATATTTGTTATTGCATAAAAAAAAATAGTAATATGATTTTTTTAGATAATTATTATGAGTTAAAAAAATTATAATATTAAATTAAAATACAAAATCTTTTAATATTATGAATCCATGATTGTTTGCTCAAAATGTAAGACTTTATTTTCTATACTTTTAATATTTATAATTTTTAACAATTTTGTATTTTTTGACTGGTAATTTGGTCGAGTAACAGTATAAGTCATCTTTCACAACATTTTAATTTAGGGTTTATACTATAAAGTACTTTTTATAAATTTTAAATTGTAAAAAAAATGTAACCAAACGTTTTCAGGAATCAAAACTAAAATTAAGAAAAAAAAATGTATTTAGCTTTTTTACAATGATCTATCCATTCTTATTTTTTAATATAATTATTGGTGAACAGACAAAGTTGTTTATTATATATATAATTATCTTTTTGTCCTAATAATAATTTTGGTTTAATAATTAAAAAAAAAATATCATAAGTTTTTTTTAAAAGTATTTAATTGGTTCTATTTTGTTAATTTTACATAAACAACATTAAATAATAATGACCACACACTATATGTCATAATTGTTTATAAATAAGGTCCATATATCAATAAGAAAACATTTTTAATAAAAAAATTCTCATAAATGTGCAAACATTTTGATATTGTTGACAAATAAGAACAGTCAAATGATTGAAATTTTTTTTTTCATAATTTATAAAAAAATTTATTTATGATATTTTTAATTGGTTAATAATTTTTTTTCACTTAAAAATGTTGCATTATTACGGAATTAGTGAAATTGAGGTTGTGAGATCATTCTGGGTCTGTACGTTTCTAAGTAGAAGGGTCCATGGGCTTTAAGTTGATGGATAGGCTAGGTCCAAAAAAGCTACGAATTAGTAAGAAAAAATTTATCATTTTTTTTTGACATTTTTTATTTATTTATAAAACTCATTTAGCATAAAAAATAACATTTAATAAATTAATAAAAACCTATATCATCTTGGTAAGTTTATTGGCTTTAATAATAATTATCCTAAATCCAAAATTTTACACTAACAATGTATAATTATTAAGAGTCTAATGGTTCCATATTAACTATATAGAAAATATATACATTTAATTAATTAAAAATAATCATTGATATAAATTTTAAGATAATTATTCTAAAAGTTAAAAAAACTTTATACACTGATAATTTATAATTAAATTACAATAAAAATTTATTTTTGTACTATTAGAGCATATATCTTGTACTCACTTCTGAAAATCTAAAAAATGGCAGTTTCAGTTAAATCCTTTTTCAATGTTTGCACTGAGAATTAATAACAAAAAGTAAAGTGTATTTTTGTTGCATGCAGAGGATAGAAGAAGAAACTGGTGAAGAAGAGAAACAAAAATACACCACTTTACTTTTTGCTGTTAATTCTCTTTTTGTCAGCACAAACATTGAAAAAGGATTTAACTGAAACAAAAATACAACACTGATTCAACCTACAAAGTACCAAACACAGTCCTCATCAGGCCATTCATTCAGTCCTGCAAATATGAACTTCACATTCCAAAACATACATTAGGCCCAATAAAAACAAACCTCTTACTTGAATTCACTGACCGACCATGTTTTAGTCTTTTAGATGTCTTTATACATTTTGTCGGATAGCAGAAAAAATTAAACACAAATGTCCACTGTGACAATTATTGGGACAGCTCTTTTCTGCATTTTGTCGTTTTCTCATTTATTTTTTTGTTGCAACTTCATTGTACCAAAGATACTAGAAAACTGTCTCGCTTGGTTCAATGAATGGAAAGAAAAATTGTGTTTTCTTTTTATCCTTTTCATCGTGGGACACTGAGACTGTACTTTTTTGGAAAAGCAAACGTGTTATGTATGCACTGAAAATTTTAAATGATTTTTATATTGGGTAATAAACTTAAGGAGATTGACTGTTTGACCAAATATTGTCTTTAACTTTACTTTTGTTAAAAAGCTGATTAATCATGAAAATTTGTAGTGGAATCATTATCTAGAAGTAAAGTGAAAATTTTAGTGATTTCTGATGCAGTAAGAGGTGGGGAAAACATCAGGGAAGTGTGATGATACTGAGTGTAGTTGGATATAAATCCATGAAGAGAGTGAATGAAAGTGCAACCAAAGCTTTATTAGTGATTCTATATGGCATAAAGTATCTTGCGGTCATTGTTTAGTAGCTCAGAATCTGACATAACTGATACTGAAAAAGACCTTGACCTGCTTCCCATTGAGGATTTCCGAATGCTTCTTAAATTTGAGGCCTCAATGCGATGCCTAATAACCCAGTAACACATGGTGCCCAAAGTTGTGGCCATTATAGTTGTCCCTATGATAGTGACTCCAATTGCTAGCCACTTCTGATCCTTCCCCACCACTACAAATGTCAGTGCCAAGAAGGCCACAGAAATAAGCACACAAGCCAACCACATCAGCTTGTTAATGATGGCCATCATCTGCTTCTTTGCCTTGCTTTCTATGATCACAACCGAGGTTTGCACCACCACCACAGCCAGAGAAATGAAGAGGGCAATGGAATCGAAAACAAAGAAAATGAGAAATGCAGCTTGTGGGGCTATGTTTGCTTCACCAATGGTCATCCCTGAACCTGGAGGAATGTCTTTTGGATCATCAGCAAATTGGCCAGGGACTGTGAAAATAGCTGCAAAGGCAACTGTGGCAATAAGGACTGCAACCACAGTGGTGGAGTTTATTGCATTGTTGAGTCCTTCAGCATGCATTTTGTTGATACGTTTGGCTATGCCTTGAACACCTCGTCTAGTTTGGCGGGTGTGTTCCAACTGGTAGTGAACTTCATGTTTTATGTCACTCACAGTTTGTTTCAACTCACGGGCTGTTGTTGGCTGAGCCTTTAAGGCTTTGGCGCTTCGAACACCGTGTTCCAGCAGAATATCTTTAACTTCAGAGTTCCCAGTTTTTTCAGCAGTGTCTAGTGCAGTTTCGCCAGCCCTATTGACTGCCAAGGAATCTGTTTCTGTCTGTCCAAGAAGCAACTTAACAATCTGCACAAACAGAAATCAAGAGTTCAGACACTATCATTGATCCAATAACAACAACTATTAAATTAACTTTTTTCTGTATCAAGACCTTCGACTCGAAAATCTAAGCATGAAAATAAGATCATGTTCTCAAAATTCCCTTGTATTTCTTTCATTCTTTTCAATGGCCAAACATGTTAAATACAGATATAATTTAAAAATGATATGCTTACGCAGACACCTTTAGAAAGTAGAAGCTAAGGGCCAAAAATTCAAAAGAATTCTACCATGAGACCTAGGTCTTAGCTAAAGATCTGAACTTGAACAGTCTAGTGAATATCACAACAGCAATCATAAAGTAAATTTCAACCAAATGATAGCCAAATCTATTGCTTCATCTTTCATCTGTCCCAGGAACAAGTGCACAATAGGTATTAAAAGTATAACTCAGAATGACTGTCACCAAAATGATTACCTAAATATTCTGGACTATCACTTCCTTCGTCTTCATATTGTAGTAACAGTTATGGAGTCGTTTTAAATTAAAAGAACACAACGATGAAACAACTTTCGTGATCAGAAAAATATCATTCAAGCTGATTGCTACTACCATGAATTCCTAATAGAGTACTATCAACTCAAATGGTATTCTTGTTCTTAAGGCAGGATACAACATGGAAAAGAAAAGAACACATTTATCCACATGAATGATCTAAATCGCAATACATTTCTTATCATCATAACCTTGCATATGAAGTTTTTATGTAAAGATTAGCTTCATTATGACAGGGTTAGTTTAATTTACCTGAGCCCTGCTCTTCCTGGTTGTTATATGCAATGGCGTGTTACCCTTGTTATCAACCATGTTTATTGTCGAGGGATCAGCTTTTATCAACTCCTCCACCACCGCAAGATTCTGTCCCTTCACAGCCATGTGAAGTGCTGTTTGTCCCTTCTTATCAGTCCGCGTTGCGACAGCAGGCTCCTTCTCCAGAAGTGCTTTCACAACCTCTACATGTCCATTTCTTGCTGCAGAATGCAAAGCCGTTTTCCCATTACTTCTAGCAATGGTTGCCAGACTACTACCTGCTTCCAATAAAAATTTCACTATCTCAGTGTGCCCTTGTAATGCAGCAGTGTGCAGGGCTGTGGTGTTGGATAGATCCACTGTCATTGACAATTCAGAATGAGTCTCCATAAGGATCTTCACAATATCTGCAACAGGGAAAAATGTTAACCAAGCAAGTACAAAAATAATTAAAAAAACTAAGAAAAGACCAAAGTGACCAACATTCACAGGCAGAAGAGAGATTCAAATTCTTATTACATAACAGATACAAAGAGTCCCAATCAATGATTCAATGAAACAACCCGTTATTTTACCCCAGAGGCCTAACTGCAATCCAATAAACTGATTCACATTACCAAAAGAAAGTTAAAATAAAAAAGCGGTTCAGATTTTGAATCCATCAAAGATGTACTAGTTATTCTTAGCATTAGTACATCTAAGAATTATTATTGGTTGGCTTAAATAGTCCTAGACTGTAGAACAAAAGGGTATCCAAAATTTACACTTATCGAGTAGTGATTACAAGGTGGGTTACAAAATTAACAAAAAAAAAATCAAGGAATCTAAACAGAAACACAATTGAGATTCCCTCCGAAGATCACACACCACAAAAGAACAAGCATATAAAGTCATATTGAAGACATACCTAAATCGCCTTGTTTTGCAGCAATGTGGAGTGCATCAAAACCATTCCTTGCCTTAATTCCAGCACCAGCAAGATCATAATATTGAATCATCTCCCTAACCATATCAACATAACCATATTCAGCAGCAACATAAAGCACCGTTTCTCCAGCATGGTTCTGCTTTGTCAACAACGCACGCAGTTCACCCCCTTCAGTGCCACTAACTGTGTCCTTCAGAACGCTCAGATTCCCTGCTCTTGCTGCAGAATGCAAAGAGGTATCATCCCTTTTACCTGTCAATTGTTTTGTCATTTTTTTCCTTGGCGTGCTTGCCGATGCAGCTTGCGGCTGCACAGTTGGTGACTCCATTGGATTTGGATTCACACACCACCCTAATCAATCTCTCAGTTTTGACTCCAACTACTATATATAAGAATTCAGAACCTTCTTTTCTTCCTTCCAGCAAAAACCCAGATCAACACCAGCATCTTTCATCCCAAACAATTCTCTCTCCTTGAAGCAACTCAAAGGAGAGGATCATCCAAATCAATACCCAAAAACAAAATCAAAACATCAGAAACTTCTACTCCATCCTCCTGGAAGCCTCCAGAATCACTGCACTGGTCACCCAGAAAAAAAAACGAGTTAAAACTTAAAAAAAAAAGTTAAAAAACAAAAAAGCCACAGCATCAAGCTATGCTTTTTTTAATTGCATTTCCTTCATGTGGGGAGTGCAGTTTCATAAGAAGCAATCAGAAAGGTGCAAATTTGATGAAAGAAAATTATTAAAAAAATATGATGGGTGAGTTTGAAGGAAGAGTCTCAGTCTCACCTTGTGTTGGGCTTCAAAGAAAGCATTGAGATTAGAGGGTACCTTTGGTTGGACACCCTGTAATGTAAAGAAACGAACTTTGGAGACAGAAAAAAGAAAGAAGAAGGAGAAAGTGATTGGGTTGAAGGCGATGAATATTTAGAAGGTGATGGCAATAAGTGACAAAAGTCACATGTAAGCAACAACTTTACGCGAATCTAAATCAGAGGCAAAGATAGCTTCCAACATAACATAGTAGTGACGATGGAAGGAGGAGAAAGCGTTGCGAATGATATGAATGAAATGATGGGAATAAAAAACGAAACTGTTTGATGGAAAAAAAAAATTATAAAGAGAAGAATTAAAAAAAGAAAAAGAGTGGCAAACAGCAACGGCGGTGGCTAATGCGGTGAAAGAGAAGCACGAGACCAAAATCGAAAGAGTCCAATGAATGAAAACGGAATTAACAGAACCACGCGCACTTAGATTCCCACTGCCGCGAGTGCGCCACGCTTTTTCTTCACGCGCTATAGTTTTGCCCAGTTGACTCCTCCATCTCTCATTTATGTCCTCAATAAAATTATCCACTTTTTTCTTTTTCAATTTTAAGAAAATTAATTTTTGTATCAATTCAACACGTTTTTAAAGGAATTAAAAATAATTTAAAAATATTTTTTGAAATAACTTATATAAATAAGTGTTTTAAGTTAATTTGAATTTTTTTTTAAATATTTTTTGCTCCCAGCATTTTTTTTTAAAAGTTTGTCTTAAATCTTGGGCTTAATCAAAATTTGCACAATCTTAAAGTAATACTTTATATATATATATATGCCCTAATCTATCAAGCTGATATACTTCTCTTAAATGACGTATCGGTAACACCGACACTCGTATGACATTTGTAGGACAAGTATTCGTGAACTGTCCAATTCAAAAAGTATTTCTTGAATTTTTGACAATTCTAGTACGATTCTAACACAATTTTAAAAAAAAAATACATTAATTTTTAAAAAACTCAAATTTATTGTATAAAATTTATTATGATTATAAAAATAAGAAACAAATCATTTTGAACCCGTCAGGAAAAACATTTTTCTACTTCAAAAAATAATTTGAAACATACTTGTACACATAAATCTTTATTGTCAATTTATATAATTCATAATTATATAATGTATAGATGTATTTTCCCGTATCCTATATTTTAGATATTATACATATTTTCGTATCTGTATCCGTGTCGTATTAGTGTCTTTGGCATTATCTTTACCATACTTCTGTGTTAATTATATAGAATAAAATAAAAATTGAGAATAATATTCTTAATTCTTAAGAAACTGTGGTGTGATTCGTTCCATGATGATTAACTAGAGTGTAAAGCACAAGTCATTATTAAAGTTTTTAATTTTGACAAGTTAGTGCTTCTTTACTTTTTTAAAAACATTAATTGAGTTTTAATTTAATCATTAATAAAAAAATCAATTTTAATCATTAAACTTTTCTTAGCGTATTTCGGTACACTTTTCAGTTTCTATCATAAAATATTGCTATGTTAATCTTTTAAGATAATTTTTTTCTATTACCTTTTTAAGATGACTTTTCCTATTAATTCATTGAAACTAAAAAAAGGGTTCTTTTCACTTAGAAACTATTTTTTTATGAAATGAAAAGGTTAAAATATTGTTTAAGACTGTTGAAAATATTAAATCCAATAGATACTCTCAAGTTTAACAAGAAACTTGGCTTTCTAATGTCACCTCATTAGTTTTAATTTTGGCACACTCCAATTACAAGTAACCAAGGTGCATGCATTTAATTTAAACAACTATACCAGATTGATTGTGACACCAGATAATTTAAACAACTATTCATATAACTATACCAAGTGTTGCATAAATCAAATTTTTTGCAGTGTTTATATTGTGGTGTTCTTAAATTGCGTTAATCAATTGAATTTGTTTTAAAATCACATCATAATACATGCTTATAATTTATTTAAATGAAATTTTGAAAACATATTTTACTCAATTAGTGCATGGTTAATTCAAACTAATATATACTATAAAAAAATTATTAAATAAAGATTAATTTTATGGATACAAATAATTAGCTATTATATTAGTTAAATTAAATATTATTTTATAAATTAAAAAATTATGAATATTTAAAATAATTTATATTATTAATAAAAATGTATAAACTAATTTTTAAATTGATATCTAATATTTAATATTATCAACGTTTTAGCTACAAACTATTGTAAATTTTAAATTAATCTTAATATTAGTAGTTCTAGCATCTGATTTAGTTAGTAATTAAAATTTGAATGGCTAATTTTAAATATCAATTTAAAAATTAATTTTCATTAATAAAATAAACTACTTTAAATATCAATAATTTTTAGTTTATAAAAATAGTATCTAAGTTAGTAAATAAGTTAGTAAATATAGTGGCTAGTTATTTTTTGTAGTTTTTATTTAATATTTTTTTGTAATGATAAATTTAGATTAAAAAAATCTTAAAAATTAAATATGTATTTTTCATTTAATAATAGAATAAATGATTAAGATGTTTTCATGATGGTTTATTTTTAATTTAATATATAGAGGTGGAGTATATGAAATTTAGAAATATGTTTTTTAAGATAAAAAAAATCAAATAGCCAACTTCATATTATAAGTAGATTGAATTTTTGGAGGAAGAAGAAAAATAAAAGGTAGAGAATAAAATAAAATAATGAAAAGTACAAGTAGTTGATATTTAAGAAGAAAACAATACTTTTAAAGTGATTAATAATTTAAATTGAAAACAAAAAATATTAAATAATCATAAAGTGGTAAACATTAAAAAGGAGGTAATATTTTATATTGTATAAACATGTGTCATAGAGCTTGAAAGAGGACAAAGAAGAGTTAGGAAGAGAGTTGCACAATTCATCATGAATCAATGTCTTTCCTTTATTAACTGATTTCAATTTTCTAGCTCTCAATATAGTCAAAGATTTTGTTGGCAAAAGGTGTTTTAGGATAAAGAAATGTTGTTTTGAATTAAGGTATTACAAAATAGAAATATTATAAGTTGTTATGTTGTTAAATTTACACGTGAATATTTTACCTCGATTATAAATGAAAACTTTATAAGTAAGGTATTAAAAATTTCACATTAACTTAAAAATAAATATTTTTTATAATATATAAATAAATCATTACAAGAAAATCATGAAATAAAAACTAACTTTAAAAAAAAAAAATTAGTTATTATACTGACTAAATTAGATATCATTTTAAATACTAATTTCTTTTTTTTAAATTAGTTTTCATTATTATTAAATGATTTTTAAATTGGTATCCAATTAGCGACTAAAATTTTTGCTATCAAATTTAGAATCTAAATAATTGATAGTTAAAACCTAATTAGATATCAATTTAGAAACTATTTAACAATAATAAAAACTAATTTAGAAACTATTTTTTTTTAATTTTTAAAATGATCTCTAATTTAATCACTATAACAATTAATTATTTTTTTTCTAAAATTAATTTCTATTTCATAGTTATTTTCAGTTAATGTTAATCCTAGAGTCGGTTTTATAATAAATCAATACTAAATAAGAAATGAAGAAATGAGATTTTCGCTTAAATTTAATTAGCTTATTAATTTGTTGTATAAGCCGTGATTAGTGATCAAGGATTAGATTAAGTTGACTTAAGAGGGGGTCCACAGGAGTAAGTATTTTTGGAGGGACGTGGAAAGTGGGGAGAGAGCTATGAGCCATGCTAACTCTTATTATATAATTAATAATAATTCAGCCATTTAAAAATTAGGTCAATAATGGGCATCGCAATATTCCTTTATAAATTTTCAGGTACTGAAGCACATGGTGGAACTCGTTCAGCGTGCAATGCAGGCAAAACTATAATCACCCTAACACAGGTGATTAATTTTTAAAATCCCACTCATTTTTTTAGTGAATTATTTTCTTTAATATTTTTTATTTAAATAATAAATTTAAAGTTTGTTTTAAATTTTTTAATCTAACTATGATCACTACAAGAAAATCATGAAATAGAAATTAATTTTAGAGACAAAAAATAATTAATTGTTATAGTGATTAAAGTAGAAACCATTCTAGAGACTAACACAAATTTTGGTTTTTAAATTAGATTCTATTATCGTTAAATGATTTCTAAATTCGTATCTAATTAGTAACTAAGGTTTTTGCTACCAAATTTAAAATCTAAATAATTGGTAGTTAAAACCTTGATGGCTAATTAGATACCAATTTAAAAATCATTTAATAATAATATAAATTAATTTAGAAACCAAAATTTGTGTTAGTCTCTAAAATGGTTTCTAATTTAATCACTATAGCAACTAATTATTTTTTGTCTCTAAAATTAATTTCTATTTCATGATTTTCTTGTAGTAGTGCAGGTTAGGATTTTGCTCTCTCAATTGTTTGGCTTTTGTTTTCTATTATGAACACAAGATAAGGGAAGTTAATTGAATTATTTCACTACAACGTAATTTAGAATGTTGGCGTTTGAAAATGGAGTGTATATTAACAGTTGGTGGAGAGGAAAGTAAGTATCTCTAAGTATGAAATTAGATTGGTGTTTATGTATGAACTATTTTGGTTAGGTGTTGAAATTGAGTTTTGAGCATTCAAAATGAGTTAGAAATATTTTTTAACAGTATGGTATGGAAAACAAGTATATATAGAAATTTATTTCAAGTTCGGTTGGTTAGTATTTTGTAAACTTATTTTATTGCGTTATAAATCATGTTTTTAGTTGTTGAATTTTCAATTTTTTGGTATTTTTCTTAGGTGATATAAGTCTCTCTTCTTTATGAGAATTTTTGCACAAGTAAAAATCAAAGCTAACTAAGTCTATTTCATTTGAAAGATTATTGTTCAAACGAAGAGTTCTCGATAAATCCAAAATCAAAATCAAAATGAGGTTCTAGATGTTGTTTTTACTTAAGTATCATATTGTCGCTTAAGCGATGACCTACAAGATGATGATTATCACTTAAGTAATGTTTTTATGTTGTATAAGAGAAAATTTGATGATATTTTTTTGTGATATATGATTTATATACACATAAATGTTAATATTAAATTGATATAAGTTGTTTATGTTTCCCTTTTATAAGTGATGCTTTTTTTTTGTGTGAGTGTTTTATTCTTTTTAAGAACATTGTGATGAGAACACCCAAGTATATTAGTCTACTATTAAACATAAGATTCATTAAAAAAGTAAATGTGGTGATGATACCAAAAAAAAAGATATTACAACCTTTAAGTGTTACTGGTTAAGAAAAGAATATATACTATATTTCTTGGAACCTAATAAAGTAAATTAATGCTATCAAGAAGTAACAAGTGGTTAGAGGTATAATATCGGAATAAATGTAACTTTCAAGTTATTCAACATCAATAATAACTTATTGATTCATGATAATATCATGTAACATTAAAAACATGTAATAACAAATATTTTTCATCTCTTTTATTCTCTTTACTGTAACATTAATAAACCGTTCCATCTATTCATCTATTACAATATATAATAGAGATTATTCCTTTTAAAATTATTAAAAAATATATATAACAATATCCACTAGAGATTTCATATTTTAACATAATTGATATTCATATTTTCTTTAACATTCATGGTCCCACCTTAATTTTTTTTTTAAAAAAGGTATTAGGTTTATATCTATACTGATAGAAAAAACACACGCGCGCGGAAGCAACACAAATCAAGTATAAAAAATAAACAACACAAGATTTAATGTAGTTCGGTCACCGATCTACAACCTACTTCCACAAATAATTAATTAAATTTTCATTCTGTTTGTTACAATTTTATTACAAACACAAAGATCTCTTAAATAGAAATTATAAAAATAACACAATAATTAAGTTGATTTACTGAAATGAAACATGTGTCTAGTTGAACCCAACCTAATTTATCTTTCTTCAGATACTTAACGTATACTTTACCATATATATATATATATATAAAAACATAACAGATTATTTGAACCGGCAAAGACTGAAAAAATGCAGTGGTGATGTGAGATTGTAACTGTATATCCTTGCCTGCCCAACAGAC
>Ga0123342_1003137_pt1 | contig 26850 bp, 18 predicted proteins | sample Turbeawhitnodule_FD_89960 | JGI IMG/M metagenome (GOLD analysis project Ga0123342, IMG submission 89960) | Root nodule microbial communities of legume samples collected from Mexico - Turtle bean Mexico white nodule | ecosystem: Host-associated > Plants > Roots > Nodule | place: Mexico: Nepantla...
CAAACTGAAAGCAATATTTTAAAAAAAAATTATTTTCCAATGGAAAGTAAGTTTTCAAAAAAAAATTCAATTTTCAAGTGAAAGCAAGTTTTAAAAAAAAAGAAATAAAGTAAGTTTTTTTTTTTAAAAAAAAAAATTCAATTTCCAAGTGAAAGCAAGTTTTAAAAAAAATTGGAGAACTTTTATTCTGAAGGATAATGGTGACAGTTAAAAATGACATATTTTGAAAGATAATTGTGACGGTTAATGAAATGACGTATTATACTGAAATTTGTGGCGGTTATTAATAACCGCCATATTAAAACCGCCACTTTTTACATATTTTTTTGTAGTGTCTCTTTTAAAACTTATAGTTTTTATTTCTTCTTATAATTTGAATTAGTTGTTATCCCTTCTTATCATTTGTTTTTTTCTTTCTTCTTTGCAAAAAATATGAATATAATAATTATAAAATAAAAAATACAGATATACAAGTATTTTCACACCTGTGTTCCCGCTAGTATATATAATAGAGAATCATAAAAAAAATCTTCTAATAAATAATTAATTGTTCTTCCTTCTATCTTTTAATAATTTTTATAATTATCTAAGGAGGTTGGTATAATTAAAGTTTTAAAATACAGTTAGCTCGAAAAGTTTTATCCATCACATTGATTATTTGATATGTCAATTCAACCTAACTCACTTAGTATTCAATTTCAAGAAAATGAATTTGATTTAATCTATCATAGGTTGATTGATTAAATGGACTAATTCAGTTAATTTAAAAAATTATAGGTTTTTTTAAATGATAATTCTAAATAGGTAAATGGTCGGTTTAATATAATAAATATTGATATTTTTTAGTACAATAAAACGAAAGTTTTAGTACAAGAACTTTAGTTTGATTAATTTTGTTTGAATTTTATTAGTTTTAGGTAATTGAGCATATGTTTAGTCTCTTTAAAGATTGTCCTATGTGTTTATTAAGTAAAAGTTAAAGTTAATATGAAATTAATTTTGAAAAGAATGACTAAGAATTTTAAATTTACGAAAAACAAATAAAGAGTAAAATGCTCTTTTCAAGGTCAATTGTATATAACCTTAATTTCCCTTCTAATAAACATATATGACAATTAACGTGTACTTTTTTGTATTAAATTTTTTTATTGTACCAAAAAAAAAATGTCAATGGTTATACTGAACCGACTAATGCAAGTTGAGTGAACTAAGTTCTTAATGGATTGAGTTCAATTTTGCTCCATACAAAAATTTGTGATTTTTGAGTCCAACTTAGCTCAAATTCGTGATGGACCAGGTATCCTCCTAGACTTTGGCCCACTTCCACAGTTATAGTACCAATGGCTCCATCCACTGATAAAAAAATATTAAATAAATATATTTATGTTTACTTTATATTATTGTCTTAAATAGTGACTAAGTTTCCATAAGATATTAATTTATTAAACACACTTTTTATGCTCTTGTGTGCTATAATTTACTCAATTTCACTAAATGCGACCATTCAATATATAAGTATATATTATTCATGGATTTACACGAATTTTAATAATAATACTATTACTATGTTTTTCTAATTTAGGTAGTATTTTCGAATTTAAGTTTTGAGTACATAACTAAATTAATTAATTAAGGAAGACTTTTTTTTTTATCTTTTTTCCTTGTTTATTGTGGTCTTCCTTAGCTCAAACGTCATTATTTTTTATAAAGAATAATGTGTTATTTTTTAATTATAATCATAAAATTGAAAATATATTAAAAAGTGAATTCTTAGTTTAGAGTTGACATATATAACTTTAGCATTCATCTTATTTTGTGGCTGTCATTTATATTTTGTTTTCTTTTTTCTGACCCTTCCATATAGATAGCAGAATTCAAAGGAAGACCCAAAGCTAACACTATTTCTTTCAAGTCATTTATTTTTTGTTAGAAGTCAGTTCAATCCTTCCAAACATGGAAGAAATGGAGGTTCCTGCCCTTTTCCTCTGCCCAGTTTCTTTGCAGCTCATGAGAGACCCCGTGACAGTGTGCACAGGAATCACATATGACAGAGAAAACATTGAGAGATGGCTATTTTCATGCAAGAACAACAAAACCTGCCCTGTCACTAGGCAATCACTGTCACACACAGATCTTACACCAAACCACACTCTCCAACGTTTGATCCAAGCTTGGTGCATTCACAATGCCTGGCTTGGACTTGAAACCTTTTCATCTCCAAAGACAACCATTGACCAAACTCAGATTGTCAAACTTCTCTTAGAGGCAAAGAAGTTCCCCGAAAAACAGCTCAACTGCCTTAGTAGGCTTCAATATATTGCTTTTGAAAGTGAAAGTAACAAAATCTGTTTGGAGTCTGCTGGGGCAATAGATTTCTTGGCTTCCACCATGATGATAAATTCAACTGTTATGAGTGAAGCAGCTATAGAAGTCATGTTTCACCTAAACCCTTCTGAATCTCAGCTTAAAAACCTGATGAACAATGAAGGGACTCAGTTTGTAGTGTCTTTGCTTCATGTGTTGAAGCTTGGAAATTGCCAATCTCGAGGTTATACAACTTTGCTATTGAAGTCAGCATTTAAGGTGGCTAGTCCAACCCAATTGAACAATGTCACGGCAGAGGTGTTTGTGGAGATAATTAGAGTGTTGAGGGATCAGATTTCAGTAGAGGTTTCAAAGGCAGCTTTGAAACTTCTGGTGGAGTTGTGTTCGTGGGGCAGGAACAAGATCAAAGCAGTGGAGTGTGGTGGGGTTATAGTCCTCGTTGAGCTACTTCTTGACGTGTCTGAAAGGAGAGCATGTGAACTCATGTTGATAGCTTTGGAGAAACTTTGTGGTTGTGCAGAAGGAAGGGCTGAATTGGTGAACCATGGAGCTGGAGTGGCTGTTGTGGCAAAGAAAATTCTGAGGGTGTCCCCAGTTGCAAGTGATAGAGGGGTCAAAATTTTGACCTCCATTTGTAGGCATTCAGCCACACCTAGAGTTCTTCATGAAATGCTGCTACTTGGGGCAGTGTCAAAGTTGTGTTTGGTGCTTCAAGTGGAGGGTTGTTTCAAGGCCAAAGAAAGGGCTAGGGAGACACTCAAATTGCACTCTCTAGTTTGGAGGAATTCCACATGTATTCCTGCCCCTTTGCTTGCATCCTATCCATGATCTAATGGATCATATCATATTATGGGCTTTGTCATTATCAAGGTGAAAGTATTAAATATGTTCGTTGTTCCTGATGTTTTCTAATTGTTTATCGTGGAATTATTTATGCGGATGAACCTCTCAATTGAGGTGAATGGAAAATGAATCCCAGTATCCATGTTTGTGAACATGCTGCTCAAGATCTGTAATTAAGTTTTCATTGGATTGTCATGTGTAACTTTCATATGCAGTTAATCAACAGAAAAGCTGAGATTGATTTTGGTTGGTTGTGCTGAGCTTTTAGCTGAACATGATGCTTTCAATGTTGAAGTATTAGTTTACCTAATCCTCTTGGTAGAGATAAAGACAAGGGCTATTGATGTAAGCTTAAATTCAATTTTGCTGTTTGAGTTTGGAAACACCCATGAATAAATTTTAAATAATTTTAAATTTATTTTTTAAGTATTTATGACAAAACAAACTCAACAATATTTTTTCCAATTATATCATAATTTATCGTAATATAATAATATTTACCATGTTAGTATATTTTAGTTAAATTCTTACCATATATGGACTTGAAAAACTCTATAAATAAATTCATTGTTAAAGGAGTACCATATGATTATTAACTAAAAAAAAGTAATAAAAGAAAAAACATTTTTTTAGCAACCCAAATAATCATCGCATAACCTGATTTCAAAGATAACATAGTAATTATATATATATATATATATAAAAAAAACTATTGTGACTGTTTAGAAAAAAAAGACAAAATAGTAATTGTATAAATTTATTGAAATATCAAATATATCAATGCTTTTAATAAAATAGTTTAGGAAGAAGAGATTAGACAATACACATAATATGTTGTACAGATCAATCTCATTAGGTTATCTAACAACTGTATGTTAGGTTATCAATTAAAATTGAAATGATGAATGGTGTTCTAACTCATTTTGTTACCGTTAACATAAAATATATCACGTGTAATAAAAAAACATATTCGTATTAATTTGATTTTTTATAAATAATATTATCTCTGAATCTAATAGTTTATGAAATCATGAATGGTGTTTTAACTCATTTTGTTGGACAAACTTGTTTTTTTATTCATAAATGAACTTTAAACTTAATTGAACTTTATAAAATCGGTATATAAGGTGAGATTTGCACCTAATTATATATTAAGAAATATTTTAATCTCTAGTCGAAACGGGATCTTCAACACACCTCCTCACGCTGAGGTTGTCAACTCGCGAGTGAGACTATATATTTGTGGGTGGTTCAATAGCAGTTCGATAGCGGCTGGTCTGATAAGTCTAATAAACTCTCACTAGGATATACTCTAAATGACTCTGATATCATATTAAGAAATGGAATTTAAGTATAACTCAACCTTAAAAAACCGACTTATAAGGTTTGCACCCACTTATAAGGTTTGAAATCAATTCAAAACATCTTAGACACAACTTATAGTTATTACATTTTGTATTATATCTTCACATATGAATAAAGTGTCATCAGTATATTGAATCATATTTATTCCTAGATTTTTGCCCCTTATTTTTGTCCCTTCTAGACATTTTAGCCTTTTGCTTATCTTATAATGTCTTTGCTGCAATAATAAAAAGAAAAGGGAAAGGGATCACCTTGCCTAATTCCTTTTGAAGGTTTGATTTCACTTGTGGGAATTCCATTTACCAAAATTGATGTCGTTGTTGATGTTAAGCAATTTCTAATTCAATTCATCCAATTTTTTTCAGAATCCTAACCTTTCTAACATATAGAGTATAAAGTTCCATTTAATTGAATCATATGCTTTTTCAAAAACTACCTTCATAGTCACATACATTTTCTTCTTATTTATAATGTCATAAACTATCTAATTTGCAACTAACACACTATCAAGAAGGTTCCTTCCCACTAGAAATAGATTGGCTCATCTATTATTTGGTAATACTTTTTTCATCTTATTTGCTAATAGTTTCGATATGATTTTATTATATATACAACCCAACATGAATATTGGCCTATATTGTTTTAACTCTATAAGATTCATAAATGTTGCATTACTACCTTTAGGCTCGCTCCCTGATCTATGAAAACCTTTCATTGTTGTTATTATGTCACTCTTCAGTGTTTTCCAATGGTTTTTAATGGAGGAAAAGTTGTAGTCATTTGGACTTGAACTTTTATTTCGTTCACACTCCCATATTCCCCCTTGGATTTCAATTTTTGAAAACATTCCTGCAAGATATTCATTCTCTTTTAAGGATATAGATGGAAAATATACTCCATCTAAGTTTAACTTAGTGTTTTCTTTGTCTTTAAACTGATTATTGAAAATATTTTTTACCTCCTTTTTGACCTCTTTTAGGTCTTCATTCCAAATTTCCTTTTATCCATTTATTGAATTTTTTATTCTCCTATAATTGTTGAAAAAGTGAAAGTATCTAGAATTTGAATCCTTAAGATTGATCCAGTTTGCTCTTGCTTTTTTGTTTTTTAAAGGAATTTTTTCTAAAAGTTATCTTATTTAACTAAGCAAATAACTCTCTTCTCTCCCCTTTCTAAGCTTCATTTAAGCTATTATTCTCATCTTTAATGTCTAAGTTCTTTTATTTTGTCTACTATCCCCTGTTTTGTCTTGTTGATGTCTCCAAAAACTTCTTTGTTCCAACTTTTGAGATCCATTTTTAACATTTTGAGTTTTTCTTTTAGGATATAAATCTTTGTTTCAAAAATATGATATTGTTTCCAAAATTGTTCTACAGTCTTATTAAAACCACTTGTTTGTTGTCAAGTGATTAATACCTTAAAGGGTTTCATACTCAAATCAATTTGGTTTGTTTTGAGAATTAGTCTGCATTAATCTAAAATTGTTCTATCCAAGGTTTAGTGTTAGGCCTTTGTTTTATCCAATCTTGTGATACCAGAATCCTATTTAACCTACTTTAAAATGATCTATTATATCTGTTATATGTGAATTTTCTTCTGATTACGGAGATATCAAGTAGTTTCAAGTTTTTCAAAAAATTTTAAAATTTTCCATTTCTTTATGATTTATGACTTATTGATTATTTACTATTTTTTTTTTGTTACTAATCTTGTTATAGTATTAAGATGGTGATATTGAAATTTTATTATTCTCTTTAAAATGGTAGTTAAATTATTTTTTGATATTTTGAGAAGGTTTAGTGTTAGGCCTTTGTTTTATTCAACCTTGTGATACCAGAATCCTATTTAACATACTTTAAAATGATTTATTATATATGTTCTATGTGAATTTTCAGATATCAAATAGTTTCAAGTTTTTTTTTTTAAATATTAAAATTTTCATTTCTTTATAATTCAAAACTTATTGATTATTTACTATTCTTTCTGTTACTACTCTTATTATAGTATTAAGATGGTGATATTGAATTTTTATTATTCTCTTTAAAATCTCTTATTATAGTATTAAGATGATGATATTGAATTTTTATTATTCTCTTTAAAATGATAGTTAAATTATTTTTTGATATTTTGAGACAATAATTCTTAGAGTAAATTAAATTATGCTCTACTTTTCTTATTCATCTTCTAAATTCTTAACAATAGGATGTTTAAAATAGTTAGGGGTACTAGTTAGGATTTCATGGATAATCAATAAATTTAATGAAGTCAACTCTTTATCTCAACTTTCCCATCGATATCATATCATACATTGGTATAATCATGATAAACAAAATGATTTAGCTTTCTTTGTAGAATGAATGGCCACAATAGAGTCAACGGAAGTGAACTTGTACCCAAAACCATATAAGTTGTAAAATGTTAAACTAAAAAACACATGAAAACATATGGTCAAAGAGTTTACATTTGACCAAACTTCGCAGGTTGTTGGATGTAGGCTTTGTCACTGGAGAAAAAGAGGAGTACATGAAAAATGTCTTAAGCATACAATAGCTAGGGCCGAAAACCACGGGAAGAATGAGTCAAAAGTTGAAACCCAAGAATTGGTGAAAAACTCATTAAACAATCCTATCATAAAGTATTTTGCTATTGATTTTTGAACTAGTTTAAAAAAAAGTCAATATCGTTTAATTTTTTTATTCATATTAAAAAAATATTTCTTTAAATATTTTTCATTGAAATTTACCTTTGCAACATGTTTAGAGTAGGGATGAAAGTGATGAATACATATTTGACTACTATTTATAGTAAAAATGCATCTTCATTTTCATATTTATCATCCTCATTCTCATATTTAACATGTATGTTTCGTCTCAATTTATTAGGAGACCGTCAAAAAATTGTACCTCTTTCTTTACTGTTTTAAATATTAATTAAATATTTTTTTTAAGAAATAAAAATCATCGTACAGAACACATTATATTATCAAGTATTCAAGTTAAAATGATAACATTTTTTTTTCTCTAATGTCAAATATCAAATAAGAGTATCAAATAATAATTGGATAAATGTCAAACAATTATACAAAAGAGTAAAAATGATCAGATGTATATGACTTATAAATAAAGTATGAAACTAAGAATCACAGAAAAATTAATATAATTTTTTTAGGTTATCTAATAAGTTAACGTGTTTTAATAATTTAAAACATAAACGAGTATGAGAACGAAAATGAGTATAAAAATTGACATGAAAACAAGGATATGTATCCCATGTACACAATTTAAAAAGTTGAATATTACCCTTACATATGTTACCATGTGAAAATTCTTCATCAATATTAAAGAGTAACAATAAATACTGAAACATTACTTTCTCAACAACACTTTCATTTTAAATTACTACAAATATAAATATTTCTTTGAATTATCTTATAAAATCTAACAATAAAATAATTAACATTATATTATATTGTAAAGTAAAGTAAAGTTTTTTTTGGCTAATTTCAATTTTTAAAAGTTAAAACCAAGTCATTTTGGATGAGAATAATATAAAAAAAGGTAAATAATTAATTTAGTCCTTGAAAATGCGAGACACTATTAATTTAGTAATTAAAAGAAGGATATATTAATTTCAATTTGTTAATGTGTAATCTATATTAAGCTTTATTAGACTATTTTATCACTAAAATATAATTTTAATGATTATTTTGATAGTAAATAAGAAGCTTTGTCGTCATTAAGCTACAGTAGTAAGGTTCAATTTGTTATTATTTTTACATCTTTTTCATTTTTATAGGAACTAAATTGGGAGTGCTTCAGATATAAAACTGTTCATTTATCTATAAGAAGAATAACTGGAAAATAAAATATTAAATAATTCAAAATTTTGTTTGGAATCATGTCAATTAATTAGAATGAAAGGAGATACATAACCACACAAAAAACCTAGAGATTGAACATGACGACAAATGGGATGACTAGACCTAGTATATTTTCAAAAGCAAATTTTCATTCCATTTCCATACCTTCTTCTCCTTACATTACCATATTAAGTTAATATGAAAAGTTAGTTTTTTTAAAATAAAAATAAAAATAAAAAACTCTAAATGAAGCATAATTTTAATTTTTAAATAACTTTGTATCCACACATCTCCATGCTTTTCTTCCAGCCGTAACATTTCCATTCTTCTTCAGTCACAATGTTTGAGAGAACAGTTCCATTATTTGAGTGTACGTGATAGGGTTGACGAGAAGATTTTGTATTTCACTTTTGCACCTCCCTAATTTTTTTTCTTGGTTTTATGGCTTGCAAAAATGCAAAAAAGTGAATGAAAATATAGTCTCCACTAATAAAAACACTATCAAACTTACCTCAACCACCACAAGCAACCATCACAAACAATCACTATCACTTAAAAGTAAAGAAGAAGACACTACACTCTCCACTATACTCAGAAGAGTATTGTTGAAAATAAAAAATAAATAAATATAGAAGTGCAGGGAGAAGATATGGAGGTGCAAGGAAAATTTATCATTCTAAAATGGTGTTGGATGGGTTAAATGTAGGGTTGAATATTTAAACTAAGTATTTATATGTTCATCCCACGTAATCCCGTAGTTCTCATGGATCAAAATACAAACTGGCCCATACTAATTCGTTTTTTGCGGATCAAAGATGAGCCTACATTATCACCCTTCTAATGGAATTTCTTCATACACCTCCATGCATTTCTTCTTGCACTCCATACTTAGAAAAATACTCAAATTATCCTTTGGTATTTTTTATTATTTTTTTTAATTATGGAATGTAAAATCCAGAGACTTGGATTATAGAATCCAAAAGTTATATTTTTATTTATTTATTTTGTGTATTTTGAATTCTACAATCTAAAATACAAAATTTATATTATGGATTGTATATTCTAAAATACAAATTTGTATTTCAGAATATGTGTTCCGAATTATATAACTTAGAATAGATAATTTTGGTTTTTGGAAAGTAACGGATTGCAAGAGGAAATCATGGGAGTGCTGGAAGAAATCCACCCTTGTAAATGCTACATAAATGTAACCTATAAAGCAGATATTCATTCTAGTTTTGAAGAGAAATTGTGGGCCTATCGTACCAAGATAAGGGCAACAGTCATGATGACAACTCAAACAAGGCAATTGCTTGTGGAAAAGACGAAAATGCCCTTAAAAAATGGGGAACATATAAAAATACATTTCGGACCCCCTTTCCTAAAACACAATAATCTCTTCCGAATCTACTTTTTCAGAATGTATTATTTTCAATTCCGAATTTTCTTATCCAAAATGGAATTTTTGTTTTTGAATTTTATTTCCGGAAACAATAATCTCTTCTGGATCTACTTTTCCATAATGTATTATTTTAAATTTCGGATTTTCATATCCAGAATAAAGAACATTTTCGGAATTTAAAAATTTTGTTGGGTACAGATTCAAAAATGTTGGGTGTAAGAAGTCTTTGCCCTCAAACAAACGAGATGGACCAAGCAAAGGCCCAAGTATGATATAGATAAACTTGAAGGGTTTTTTTTTTTGTTAAAAACGAGTTAAGCATTATTAACCAAATGAAAGAATCTAACATAATACATAGTCACTTTAAAAAAACTTAGTATTTTATATTCTGTGTTGTTTGACATGATGCATTAATGTTTAAAAATTGGGAAAAATTGTCCAATCGACAGGTTTTACGGAATTAATTTAGACAGTGAGTCTAGATACGAAGAATTTCTCTTAATAACCCAACACTGTGATAACTAACGTTAATGGGCCAACCTCATAAGACAAGTATCAACTCACAAAATCTCTTTGTTTGCTTCCCCCCCTATAACTCCCCACCACCCCATACATATATTCCACTCCTCCTTTTCTTTTCTTTTATTCAATTTTTTCACAAATTAGATATAAAAAATAATAAATATATACAATTTAGTTCCTAAAAGATTAAGGTGTTAATTAGTAGACTCTTATATATCATAGATAGTGCTTTCTTAGTTAGACTCTTACTAGAAGTGCACATTATAGTTACATGTTTCTCACCCTTACACAAGTCTTGTGTAACTTCTAGGAGCGAAACATGATTCAAATGTGACTTAAATGCATACACATAAGTTATTAAATAATTTATCATTTTATATTTAAATTTTTCTATTATACAAAATATATAGTTTATAATTTCATTTCATATAACCCTTAGTGGAAAAACACCTAAACAACTAGCGTAAACTAAAAGAAATCTAAATCAACTTTTCATTCCATTAAAACCTTGCATATTAATGAAAATACAAAAAATAGATGAACCAACAACTCCTATAAGATGAACCAACAACTCCTATAAGATGAACTACTCATATAAACTCAAAACTTTGCTCACTCAAACATTTAAAACAATCAAAACTAAGCAAATCCCAACACTAATATTGATCAATAAATACTTGAGACAGACAGAATTGGAGTGGATGTTTGGTTTGATGTCTGGAGACTGATATGAATATTTGGAATGTGAAAAAAGAAGTTATTTAAGGTAGTTTAAAATTGGACGATGATAATGAATTCCCGTTTAACGTGTAATGGATGAATGTTTTTGTTGATTGAGATTTTTGTGTGTGGGGTGAATGAAAGAAGAGGAAGATTTTGTTAGATTTTGCCGTGGAGAAGTAGTTATTTAATCCACCAACGTAGCTAATGTATGAACGAAATTTGCGTATATATTATTGGATGGAAAACAGAGGCAGCACGTGTAGATAATGTTTAGTTGGAGCCACTAATTTTTGTTGGTTGCTGTTTATTTTCCTCTTCTTTTGAATAATTTGACGCATTTATAAAAATAGTATTATACGAGCTGGGGTTGGGTTGCTAAATGAAGTATATGTTTTTACCCAAAAAGAAAAAACACTTAAAAGGGATTTGAGGAGCATTCATTCGTAATGTCGGCCACCTTTTTGGATAAAGCTGTGGAAATACAACAAATAGAATTGTCGTTCGTACGTAAGCTAAATATTAGTCAATCCATGCCATTGCCGTTGCCATTGCCATGCCACTAACATTAACATTAACATTAACATTATTTGATTCACATATGTTGCTTCTTTCTGGTGCTTAGCAAAAGTGGTCGTAGTCTAACGTGAATGAGTGGACGTACGTATATATCCCTGCATGTTAAACTTTTCAGTCACATATATTCTATTTCTATATATATATATATATATTCCTCCAACCACATATATCATGCATATGCATGCATGCCATCAATGAATTGCTCCATCTCTTTCTTTCATCAAGTTTCCTACATCTATAACTCAACAACTTAACGGTCACATACTTTTACATATTTTAATTTAAATTAATTATACTTTTTCTCTCTATATAATACGAAATTAATTTTTGTTTTAATCCAAACTTTACACCATCTAAATAAAATTAGTGATTTTGTATGTGAAATTATATAAAAATTAAGGTTTCATATATTTCAATAATTTTTATATTATGTATGTCTAAATTTTAAATAAAAAATAAAAACCAATTTCGTATTATTGTACGAAAAATATATTTAATTTTTTTTAATTTAGATTTAATTCTGGCGGTCAAAATTTTAAGTTATAAAATATTTTTTTAATTTAAAAAGAAAAATAGGAATAGGATATAAGAAGACGAGTGAGAGTAAGAAAGAACATAAAATTAAATAGCAGTTTGAAAACAGGAAATAAAAACAATTCAAAATGTTTTTTTTTTCTATTTAAGACATCACAAGAAAATCATGAAATAAAAATCAATTTTAGAGACAAAAAAGTAATTAGTTGTTATAGTGGCTAAATTGGAGACCATTTTAGAAAGTAAACAAAAAAATTAGAAGTTAAAACCTTGGTAGTTAATTAGATATCAATTTATAAACTTTTTAACAATAATAGAAAATAATTTAGAAACCAATTTTTTTTTTAATTTTCTAAAATGATCTCTAATTTAGTCACTATAGCAACTAATTATTTTTTATCTCTAAAATTGGTTTCTATTTTATGATTGTCTTGTAGTGAGAATTTGGATATGAGAGTTTATTTTTTAAAATATATTTGTATCAAAACATTCTTTTTATTTATAAGAACTGAATAATTTTAAAAATAGGAACAAATAAAAAGCTATAGACATGAATTTTGTGAAACATGATAGTTTTGGAGGTAGCCTTTGTGGTAAAAGTAATTGATGTTTAAGTTTTATATATCCACCCATAAGAAAAATTCCGCGGAAGTTTTATCATCTATATGTATTCTCTCAAATGATTAGGATGAAGCATTGTCACTTTCTATTTTTATTCCAATACAAAATGAAAAAGGAATAAAGAAAGTATGGTTAAGCTGTACATAAAATTTCATTCCCTCCTTAGTCAAAAATCATATTAATTATTTAAATACCGAAGTATTGTAATAAATGAATATAATAAAAATAACACGTTTAGAAAAGTATGACCTACATCCAATTAAGTGTACGATAATTAGTCAAATAAGGCCATTAATAGTCTTGGTTATAGAAAAATATGAATTTTTATTAATTGAAATTATTTATGAAATAAATTAATTTCGTATTTAAATAATTTTTTTTTAACAAAATAGTGTTAAAAGTTAAAAGAGTTATTAGCATGAGGCAATATAATGTTTGGGGGCCACTACCTTTAAAAGATCCGCCCTTTCTAACGGACCGATGATCCACTTGTTCCGTATGTACCTGTAAAATTTGTAGAATATTTTCTTAGAATATAACTTTTTATTCATCTAATTATAAAAATACTAATATTATTTCAATAACATCTTAATTAATTTCAATCTACTCAAACTATACAAATTGTTACCTAAATTATTTTAACTTACAGTTTTAAAATAATTGTTATAAAAATAATACTTTCTATATATAACAATTCATAATAAGATTATAATGTAAAAAGCAAGTGGCTATATCCATTTGATTTTTTATATTTTTATATTTTGGAACTTAATTTTTCTTCCAGACATATAATGAAATAATAATTATTATCGAAGTATTATTTAATAGACCGCTTAACTCATAAGTAATGCTTACATGTTTTTCAATTATTTCTTCTTATGGAATAGAAATTAATTATTTACTAACTAAATTAGAGACTATTTTATAAATTAAAAGAATTATTAAAATTTAAAATAATTTATATTATTAATAAAAATATAGAAAATAGTTTGTAAATTGATATTTAACAAAATTTTTACTTATTTATTATTTTATATTCTAAATTAATCTCTATTAGTCTTTTAAAAATTAATTTATAATCTAAAATATTAGTATATAATTTTGATAACTAATTTCAATACCAATTTAAAAACTATTTTATAATTTTTTATTAATAATAGATATTAATAATTTTTTAGTCTCTAAAATAATATTTAATTTAATCAATATAATGACTAATTAATTTTTTATCTAAATTTAGTTGCTATTTAATGAGTTTCTTGCTGTTAAGAGGATGAAATTTTGTAATGTGTTTAAAAAGTATAAACTACATATTTATTATTAATACCAATTACTTAGAGAAGGTATTTATTTTAAAAAAATAAAGATTATATAGTAAATAGCTGTATGATTAGTTGATGGAATAACTTTGATCTTTGTTTCTTAACAGAAAGGAACTCAAAGATCGCACGCTAACTAAATTCTTGAATAAGTAATTGTATGGTGGTGGTGGATAGGTTAGAAAGAAAAAATATGCAGAAAATTTAGGAGTATTTATGCATAATCCATAGTTAGAGGACATTTATAGGTGTTGTCTAAATCAGAGTGATATGAAAAATAAGAAACAAAAGGAGAATTAATTCTGAAGCAGTATTGACAAGAAAGCAGGTGGGGGAATAAAGGTGAGAAAACAACAGTAATCTTTGTTTTGAGACAGTCTGGAGGATAGGGTTATATATATGTGGACTCATGCAGTTCGTGAATTCAGATTAAGCCTCATCGAGAATTTCTCAGACATACCCTTCTGATTCTATCACCAAAAACAGTAAAAAAAATCATTTTTTTTAATATATATATGTATACAGATTTATAATCCCATGCACACACATGTCATGAAATTAGGGTTAGGAATATACAGAAATTCTGCAAGGCTGGCTCTGTCAATATATACCAATTGAATGGAATGAAAATAGGTAGCTAGTGGCTGGCTAGTGGTGGCTCGTTCACTACCATCTCCAATGAGCATGACCATGACCAAAAAGCCAAACCCATTGCCACCGCTGGTCTCACCATCATGGTGGGCTAAGGGATTCAATTCAATTCAACCATTTTGGACCACCAGAAACAAATAACAAAGGAACTCTACACTTTTGTTTTTCTTTCTCTTTTCACAAATCTTTCTAGTTAGAGAAAATGAAGGATGGAAAATAGACACTTATACCAGGTTTATACCTCATCACATGCAACATCACTCTACATGACTCCAACTCTACTGAACTAAGATCACAAGACTGAAGAAGAAAGTGTGAAAAGATCCCTTGTCTTTTTCGCTTTTTAGTTTTTTTTTTTAAAAAAAATATGCCTGTTTTCAAAATTATTATTCAAAAATTCAAAATATTTGATTTTGAGTACAACACTAATAGGTTTTAAAACTTTGAAACCTTAAATATGTTTTTTGTTTATCAATTAGAACACTTTTTTTAATGTATCCTTTTAATTTATTAAAATATATTCTGCATAATCCTTATTTTGATAGACAAAAAGTCAGAATAAAGTGATTATTGTTTTGTAAAAAGATAACGATAGCAAGTCATTGTTATAAAATAGGATAAATAGACGAATATTGATATATTTCATTATAATAAAAAATTACAATTTGAATTTAAAATTATTTAAACTTTGTTATTGATTAAGATAGTTCAATACGTGTTTTTTCTTTAAAGAAAGTTAACCTTAATATACATTTAACTTTGGAAAATGAATAAAAATTTACAAAGAAAACATGAAGTTAATTATTAAAGATTTTAAATATGGATTTAAGTATCTTATTTATTAAAGAAATTTAAAAAAAAAATTAATAAAATGAATTTTTTATACCAAAATGAAAAAGTTGATATTTGATTAAACAGGAAATATATAAAAATAGTTATTTTAGTAAATGAATGATTTAAATATATAAAATTAAGAAGAGTAAGATTAGAAGAGGCAAAGATGATTCCCGAAGTTGAAGCAGAAGCCGTACAGAGAGTGTCGTGTCCGTGGTGTGTGTGCAGCAGATGGCAGTGGGCGATTGGGGAAATAGAGTTATTCCCATTTTGAGTGGCCATCTGAATTAATTTAAGAGAATAGTAAAACAATTTGTATGGATATATGTGATGGAATGGATTGGAATAGTTGGAAACATATTCCTGCATTTTAATTTTCTGTCTTTGTTTCTGTGCCACCATAACGTATCATCCAATCAAAGAGATAATGGGAGAAGATCTTCTTCTTCCCTCATCAGAATAATATTGTCTTAAAGAACCCTTTATTGCAAAAGGAACACTCGTTGCTATGCCGAATATCTCCCTTTTCTTTTATCCCTACACTTTTCTTTTATATCTCTCTCTCTCTCTCTCTCTCTTTGTTTCAACAAATTTCAACCAAATTTAATTAGCTTCCAAAAAGTATTTCGAAAGTAGAGATGCTAGCAGCTGCTGCTTCGGATGACGTATATGTGTTTAGTTCTCTTTCGGTTTAAAAGCTGCAAATTCTGATAAATACGAATTTTTAATTCTTCAATTCAATCACAAGGGATCTTTATTTATTATTATGTAATCTACCACAGTAATTCATACTTATCTACCTTCCTTCCATTAAACAAACAAACAAACCATTCTTCTTACTTTACATAACAATCAATTTCTTCCCTCCCTTCTTCTCTGCATGTCTTCTACTTTATCTCTCACTCCAAAACACAAACACAAACCACGCCTGATACAATGTATAATATTCATGGATTTCTTTCAAAGTTCGACTAACTAGTTTTCCTTATTCTAATTAGTGTGTTGTGTCGTTGGTTTTTATGAAATTTATCAAAAATTTTAAGTAGATTAGAGGTTGAATTGTTTAGGAATCTTGTTGTATGAAACTTAAGTCAGTTTGTATAAAGGTTAAGGTATATCTGAAATACTTTTATTAATTGTTAGTTTTTCTTTTTATAAAACAAATTAGTAATATTGAGTTGAGGACAACAATATTATGAAACATTAAATCTAACCACCTCCAACGTGTACACGTGTCAAAATACAACTGAGGATCTTTATATCTTTTACCGATGAGTAAGTGAGTTCTAACTATAGTAATAAAGCTATACAAACGTTTTATATATGATTAAACGTTTAATTAATATCAAGTGACTAATTAATGTTAAATGATTAATCAATTACTATATTTAAGATAATGATTAATTACCAGTTTTTTATATGTAAATTTTCTTTCTCTCCTATTAATAGAATCACATATATCAATCCGATCTAAAAATGAATTATCCCTTTTTCCCATCAAAATTTACTCCAACAATTTCCGATAAGATCCTTATTATTAATTTTCATTATTTTTTACTTTCTCTCTGAAATTTGAACTCACATGAAATTATGAGCTTGTATTCCCAAAATTATCCAAAAATTATGAGTGATTTGGTCTCCATTATTATTATTATTATTTTGTACAGTTTTCTATATGTAAGAATTATAATACGAAACTAATTAATAATATTATACATTTTGATTATTGTATGTGATCATTTCTCTTAATTTGAAAAAAAATAATAACAATGTAGATTTCTTATTGATTGATAGACTTTCGGATTTAAAGCGAATTAAACATGTGTTTGTCCCCCACTCTTCATTTTCCCCCCCTAAATTATATACTATAACTATAAGTGATAAAATAGCTTAATTGGATTAATTTTTATTTTATATTATAAATACTAAGATAAAAATAACTTATTAATTCATTTTCATACGTTAAAGAATTTGATCAATTCCTGATTCATTTCATAAAATTTAACTATTAACAATTATTTCATGAATGGATAACAGAAATATTATAAATACAACAAATAAATATCTAATTTATAACATGATAAGAGTAGTTAATCCGTTAATTTTAATCAATAATGTCATAAATTTAAAATTTATTTTTGAAGCAAAAATAAATTTAAATGAAAATTATGTTTAATAGACACTTTTCATAATTTAAGGAATAAATTTTCAAGCAATTAAACTGATTTATATGGTTAATGATTCAATGCACACATTCACAAAAAAAAAATGAGTGATAACTTAAAAGAAAAGTCTTTGATATAAATCTTTTAATAATTAATAAATTTGGAAATTTTATATTATAAAATGCTCTTGTTTTTTTCTTATATATATTTTAAAATTAATTATTTGTTATTTTATAAAATCAATTTTAAAAATATTTTTTAAAACAAAATTTGAAAATATATTTGATAGAACGTAAAAAGGTAATTTAAGAAAGACTTAATTATGGAAAATTATTAAGATTAAATTTCTTTTTGAATAAATATATTTTAGATTTGCCTTGATGGCCTTTTTATTTGTTTTTTTTTTACATATACTGCACTAAGCAACATAAAAATGAAATAAATTATTAAGGTGGAAATTTATGTTAGAGTTTAGGAGAGGTTGATCATCAGATGGGAAAAAATGGTGTGGACCATGTCATCGTTAACGCTTTGGATTAGCCAGTTATCTGATAAAGCTTTCAGAATATATGGTTCTGAATTCCAATACCTTCAAGTTGTAGCCATGGTGGTTAATTATTCTTCTTCTCCTTCATTTTGTCCTTTTCCAAGTTTGATGACACACGTAGCAGAGAGTTGTCATAAACTTTTTGGTCGATAGAGAAACCAGGAAGAACGTTTTCTATGCATTCACTAAGATATTATTATCATCACTTAAAACCAAAACCCATTTTATTCCTTTTCCTTTGGTAACCAAAATTGCTTGCTTACATATGCATGCATACCCCATTAATCATGTATCTGAGATTAAAATCTTAGTGCTTAAGAGTTCATTATTAGCTAAAAAGAAGATAATTAATTAGGAATGTGTAGATATACCAGAAAAGTTTAGTTTAACTACCAATTAAGTTAATAACACTAAACATAAATATAAGAGTTAGGACATCACAAACGTATTTTTTTATCAATAATAAAAAATTAATAAATATGAACCATTTTAGGGTGGTACAATCCTTATACAAAAAGTGTGTATATTAATTTCCTCTAACAGCCGAAAACACCTCCAGTGCCCAACAGAACAACTCTCGTGTCAAAAACCTTAAAAGCCAACAAAAGTAGAAATCCGCAAGGTACAACATCAAGAAACCAACCTCATACACACCAAAGGGTCCAAACACTAGTCAAAGTAAGAGAATGAAACAAAGCGTGACTTGGAAGTAATCCAAGACCAAACCTTTACTTGAACCAGCGCAAACAATTCAGACTCATCAGCCACGCCCCTTTAAATATGACATTGTTCCAGTGTTTCCAAATTGCTCCACAAACTTCATTAACTGATTCAGAAGCATTGCACATCCTAAAAAATTTGACAAAGGATCATTGTGAAACACGGTCGTTGCTCCAAGCCAAGCAAAACATCGACTCCACACAAGCCAAGCTAATTTGCATTCGAAAAACAAGTGACGACAAGACTCCTCCTCCAACCCACACGAACTACACAAAGGACTTTCGACCGCAATCTCATGCCTTTACAAATTGACCCTAGTAACAATCTTATTATCCAACACCCTCCAAGTGTGCAGAAGGCAAAACTTTACACCTCCAAAACTTATTGTATGCATAAGACTTCTCCCCTTCTCGAACCCTCCTTAAAGAAACATAGGCAAAGTTAATTGTATATGTTTGAAACTTCCCAACCTTCCAAACCCAACTATCCTCCTCTTCCAAATCCAACCGCAACCCTTGCAAAACCTGGAAAAAGTGACTCACCATAGGCTTCTCCCAATCGAAGAAACTTCTTCGTTAAGCTAAATGTCAAACCCAAACACCATTAGTCCAAACCCCATGCTCGACAACCTTAGCAGCTTTGGATGAGTTCAACGAGAACAACCTCGAGAAGACTCTCTTCAAAGCACCACAACTCAACCAGTTGTCCTCCCAGAAGGAAACTTCCCTCCCATCACTAATCTTCCACTTGAAAGCATCTTCAAAATTCTTTCCCCATTCCTCCGAAGCCCGCACCTCCTTCAAATCTTTCCACCAAAGAGATCCCTTATAATTTTTCCCTCCCTCTCTCAAACATCTCCAACCTCCATATTTAGCTTCAAGAATCTCCTTCCATAGACCACCCTTAACCAAACCCATCCTCTAAATCCACTTCCCTAGTAAATAATCCACTTCCCTAGTAAATTGAGATTAAACTAAAATGCAATTTTCGTTATTTTTTAAATTTTGATGTGCTATTTTGATATTTCTAGTTGTTTTACCATAGAATTCACAAATTTTTAAAAATATATGTAATTTTGGTTCAATCTTCATTTATATGTATTTTTTATTTTATACATTTTAATTATTTATATTAGTTTTAAAATTTTAATTGTTATACAATAAAATATATAGAAATAAATAAAATTAAACAAAAATAACAAATTTTGCAAAATCTGAAAACTAAAATTGAGAAAAAAATAGCTCATTAAAAATTGACATCTATACATATAAAAATAGAATTGTAAATATTATAATAAGATAATTAATTTTAAAATTTGGTTTATTTAATGAAAAAACATAACTCCTAAAAAAAGTTAATTGAAGAGAATATATTTAAATTTATGATAGAAATAATCCAGTAGTGAATTTAGTGGCGAAGATGTGATACTTCGCGGTAGATTCTAATTTGAATGACATTATAACGTATTATTTTGATGATAGATATTGGAATAAGATAAAAATAGTATTGATGATAATTAATTGAGTGAAAAAGTAGTTGTCGTACAGAAAAGAAACTGTGGAACAAGATGAATGAACAAAAGATTGCATGTATGTAGAGCATTTGGAGTTCATGTGACGTACGTCATGAACGCGATTTATGTTCAAAAAGTCTAAACTTACTTTGAGCATATACTGAATATATAAATGCATCTGTTCTAAATCCAAACACGTAGTGATTAAATTCAGAAAAGGACTTCTATGTATGCATTAGCACCAACCCAATACAGCAATTTCACTCATCATTCTAGTTTCAAATTATGTTCTAAATTTCTCAATTTCACTGTTAATTATAATTTTTTAATTGGTAGGTCCAAAGATTGAAGGACTAAAATACGAATTACTTATTAGAAAACTTATTAAACAACTATTAGTATTAGGTATTTTCTTAATAATAACATGTAATATGATAAAAAATATTATACAGTTATACGGTTAAATCTGGGTATGTTTGTTTAAGGAGACAATGAAGAGTAGAACGATACGGTGTTTAAGAAGTTATGGAAAAGTAAAGTTGCACCTTATGCACAAGTTACTATTTGGAGGGTGTTGGTAAATAAGTTAGCCACTAAGACTAAATGTGGGATCAGAGTTGAAAGTTCTATGTGTAGTCTTTGTGGGGTGGTGGAGGAGACTAATACCCATTTGTTTGAGTATTGTGGAATCCATAATGATTCATTGCTAAATTTCCTCTAGTTTAGGATGTGTAATGCGTCTGTTTCGGTAATTGAGGTATGGGCAGTGATTTTGATTGCAGTTGTCAACGAGATTTGGAAGAATAAAAACAATGTAATTTTTAAAGGGGGTAGTAGATGTATTGGAAGTGTTTGCTTTGGTTCAACTTAAGGCTTGGTCTTGGGTTACATGCAAGTCACATTCTACGCATTTTTCCTTATCTGATTAGTGTCTTGATCTTTTGGTTTGCATTGGGATGATCTCATGATGTACCTTTCTAGGTGTATGAGTGAAAGCCTTAGGTGATTTTTTCCCAAATTTAGATAAGAGGGAAAGATTAAAGGTTGAGTTTCATGTATAAGGGTTGGATCACCCATAAAATGGTTCATATTTATTCATTTATTATTGCAAATAGAAAAAATGATAAAACATATTAATTATTAATTAAAGACATATTTATAAAATAAAATTTAATTATAAAAATTAAGTAGTGGACCTGTTATGAATTAAAGACAAGATAATGGGTCTATTAAATCTATTAGTAGTTAGTATAAATAGAAAAAATAGTAATTAATAATTAATAGATATTTAAGAATTAAAATTAATTAAGTATTGGAGAGTTTCTATAAATACCTCATCCTATATGTGTCATCGAAAAATAGATAGTTCATTCCATATTGTCGAGAAAACAAGTCAAATAACAAAAGGATAAGTTACTAAAGTGAAATAATTAAAAAATAACAAAAATTTAGTTCAAAATACTCTCTCCTACATGTTATGTTGTGTAAGAACAATTTTGATAATACATCAACTTGAAGAATTAAATAATTAATAGATTAGAGTTATATGAACGTGCGTCTAATACAAGTGAATAAAGATCATTGATTGGTGTTGGTGCAGTGAGCAGAAAGAAAGTCCAATTCATGGAAAAAGCAGCAAACCAACAAAACACAGTCACTTTCAGCTACTTATTCCCAAATATAGAAGAACGAAACACCATGATCAACTTCCCAAACAATTATAGAGTTTACCTTTTATGGATAAAAAACATAAAATTGGGAAAGCAACTCATACAACAACGTCTTTACAACATATAATAAATTATTTAAAATATCCTTTCTATCCCCTGCTTTCGATCTGCATGTAAATGTAGTAAAATACATTATCCCAACAAATTTAATAAATTATTTTATTAAAAAAATAATAATTATCAAATTATACGTACTTATTGTATGCAATATTATACGATATTGTATCCAATTATATATAATTAATTTAATAATGATGAAATCTCGTAATTAGTGATTCCTAGCTAATTAGATTGTAATTTGGAGAGAAAAACTTCCTATATATTTACTATACATGAAGTGATGTAAATAGAAATATCTATTTTTCTTACCATTTTTTATATATCATTTTCTTATATGGTATCAGAGCATCGATATTGGTGCCTGATATCCTCTCCATTTTTATCCCTTAAATAAAAGATCATGTCTGGCAAATAAGACATCAGTAACGAGTTCGATAGAAAACTTGTACAAGGCTTCACTGCCGAGCAAATTCAGCAATTGACAAAGACTATTTACTCGCCCAACAATGACACATCTTTTATGAAACCATGGATTTTGGATAACGGAGCAACCGATCACATTGCATCTGATTCACAAATTTTCACACACACTTCATCATCATTTATTCTAAATGTTAATGTGCCCACTGGCTCGACTGCGTCCATCTCATCTACGGGCACAATTAAATTCAATGACAAAATCACTCTCAAAGATGTTCATTGTGTTCCTTCTTTTAATTTAAATCTCATGTTTGTTAGTAAGATAACCAGTTCACTAAATTGTTGTATTGTTTTTACTCCACATGGTTGCGTTTTGCAGGACTTGGCTACGGGAGGATAATTGACTCAGGTAAACAACACGCAAGCTTATACTACATGTCGCCTATTCCAAACCAAATCCACGCATCTCAAATTTCGACCGACCTGATTTATGGCACAAACGCCTCCTCGAACATCCTTCACCGGCGTGTCTACAACTTGCATCTTCCTTACTACATATCATATCAGTAAAAATCTCATTCCCATTCATAATAATTGTAGTATTTGTCCCAAAGCTAAACAGACAAGTTACCCTTTCCTTTAAGCACAATAAAATCTCATTCTCCATTTAATCTATTGTATTGTGACATTTAGGGTCCTCATAAAACCTCAACTCATTTTGGAAAACGTTTTTTTCTCACTATAGTTGATGATTATACTAGATGTACTTTATTTCTCATGAATAACAAGTCTGAAACCCAACATCTCTTAGAAACATTCATTACTTTTGCACAAAATCAATTTCAGGCATATATTAAAACCATCCGCGTTGACAAAGGATTGAAATTTATTTCTATGCGTAATTTTTTTTCTCAAAAAAGGTATTGAATGTCAACGCACGTGTCTACACTCCTCAACAAAATGGAGTAGTAGAACGCAAACATAGACACATCTTAAACATAGCACGAGCCCTCCTATTTCAGTCCCATTTACCATTAGAATTTTGGGGGAATGCGTTTTAACGCCACATATATCATTAATCGTTTGCCAACACCTTTACTAAAAAATAAATCACCTTTTGAGATGCTATATAATCACCCACCTTCAATTTCTCACTTAAAAACTTTTGGTTGCCTCTGTTATGCAACTGTTGTTTCACCTAAGCAAAATTTTGATGTGCGTGCTCGACAGTGCATCTTCATTGGTTATCCTCTAAAAAAAAAACATACAAATTATTTGAAATAGATGCATGAGACTTTTTTTACAAGTAATACCAGACGCAATCCTCACCTCCATTACAAGGTATTTTGCCCACTATTGACATTGACTTACCCACTCCTGTCCAACATTCACTCAATCAACCTTCTTCTCCTATTCGTCACAATGCACCTGAACCTCCAACAAACCAACCTTCTTCTCCTACTCGACATAATGAACATGAACCCCTAACAAACCAACATTCTTCTCCTACTTGTCACAATGCACCTGAACCTCCAGCAGACCAACCTTCTTCTCCCACGCCAGGAAGTCTAGCACCCATTATTGAACCTTCTCCAACCGACCTTCCTGTTCGACGATCCAATCGCACATCAACCCCATCTTCCTGGCTTCAAGACTACGTAACGGGATCCCAAGCCAATCATTCGACCACTACCCAAGACCGGCCGAATGGAACCAGGTATCCTATGCATCATTTTCTTTCTAATTCACGATTTTCTTCTACACATAGTGCATATCTTGCTAACATCATAGCTACCAAAGAACCTCACACTTATGCTCAAGTTATCCTTGATTCAAATTGGCATAAAGTAATGGACGAAGAGCTTTTCGCATTGCAGCTAAATCAAACATGGACTTTGACACCGTTATCCGTTGGGCAAAAACCCATCGGATGCAAATGGGTCTATAAAATAAAGTACAATTCAGATAACAGCATCGACAGATATAAGGTGTGTCTTGTCGCAAAGGGGTACACTTAGATTGAAGGTGTCGACTATTCTGAAACTTTTTCACCAATAACAAAATTAACAACTTTGAGGTGTCTCCTCACCATTGCAGCAACCGGAAATTAGTTTACTCACCAGCTAGATGTGCAAAATGCCTTCTTACATGCCACATTGCATGAAATTATTTACATGGACTTGCCACTCGGGCATCATCGACAGGGGAGAACATTGTATGTCGACTCAACAAATTCCTTTATGGTCTCAAACATGCATCTCGGACATGGTTTTCTACATTTTCTCATCTGATTAAATCGGTAGGATTTCAACAGTCCAAGACAAACTACTCTCTATTCACAAGACAAAATAACTCATCATTTATTGCCCTTTTGATTTAGGTGGATGATATTCTTTTGACAAGAAATGATTTGACAGAAATTCAGCGTGTTAAAGACTTTCTATTACAACAATTTCGCATTAAAGATCTTGGAGACCTAAAATACTTTCTAGGGATTGAATTTTCCCGTTCCAAAGCTGGTATTTACATGTTTCAAAGAAAATATACGCTTGATATTTTGCAAGATACGAGACTCACATGTGCTCTTACAAACAAATTTCTAATGGAGCAATGCCTAAATCTCACACCAGATGATGGAGAGTTCTTACCAAACATGTAAGAACATAGCATGCATAAGTAACTGAGTAACTAATTTAAGATAAGTAAATATATATACCCGAAATTTTGCAAACCAACTATAAGTTTGGTTTATAGTCTTTTAAAAACATTCATCGTCTAATCTCAAATTTAAATAGCATTTAAGGTCTATAATATAGATATAAACCTTAATATAGATGATCTCATATACCATCTCCTACTCACATGATTGAATAATCATATTTCAAACACATAATGTACAAGAAAGGTAAGCTAGGGGTATAATATTTCAAGTATAACACAAAATGCATACATCACTATTAATTATATCAAGAAGTTAAATGAATTTCAATTATAATATTATTTTTATTGGCTAACAATAAATAAAATAAAAAGAAACATTTCATAAATATTCCAACTTTTATAAAAAAAAAAAAACTTAATGTAAAGGAACCATTTTTCCATCCCCAAAACACTAAAATTGTCAGATTATCAAGTTTCAATTTCCCCCCATACCCAAACATGATAAAATACGCATGAAACCAATTATGAAGATATACCTTTAAGCTCAAAATATTCAGAATAGCACCGATCATTACCCATTCACAAATTACTCAAATACTTCAATTCTAAGTTAAATTAAAGAGTATAAATTACACGGTTAATTAGAACACCCTATCACTTACTTCTATATGCAAGATATAATTAATTCCTAAGAGAAAATATAGTTTATCTATATAAACACAAATAAAAAAGTTCTAGCTTTTCGTATCTAGGTTTTTCTTGTAGTCTAATGAAGATGAAGATTGGAGAGGATGATGGGCTAAAGATACCAATAATACTCTTTAATAAACTTTAATATGAAACCAACCATTTATAATTAAGCTCCAAATCATCTAAAAAGATCCCTTCTCCCAATAACCCATTAAGATTTCTAGAAGAAGAAAAGGAAAAAGAAACTTACTAAAGGTTTTCTAATTCAAAATTAGTGCTTTGTTTTGCTTTAGTTAACTTGTGATCAACAAAATCCTAAAGAATGTAGAAAAAAAAAAAAGACAGAGAGCGAATGAATTTCCAATGTACTCCCTCCATATTGTTATTTTTACTCTTTAACTTCTCACTTAAACCCAAAACTGAAATAAACCTTACTTTAAACTTTAACATTTTTACTAATTAAAGCCACTCTTTTAACTCATATATCTTCACACGTATAAAATTAATAAGGTAGACAATTAAATAGAATTATAAACATAGAATTCAATTTGCAGAAACAATTAAATACACTTAGAAACTTAAAACCTCACATAAATAAACACGTTATTACACATAGTTATAGAAGGATGCCAAAAAGAGGTGATCTCTCCACATATATATATATATATATATATATATATATATATATATATATATATATATATATATTAAATATTAAAAATAAATTTTTTATATATATATATATATATTTTTATTTATAAAAATATATA
>Ga0123342_1003138_pt1 | contig 26847 bp, 13 predicted proteins | sample Turbeawhitnodule_FD_89960 | JGI IMG/M metagenome (GOLD analysis project Ga0123342, IMG submission 89960) | Root nodule microbial communities of legume samples collected from Mexico - Turtle bean Mexico white nodule | ecosystem: Host-associated > Plants > Roots > Nodule | place: Mexico: Nepantla...
ATAGAATTATAAATTAAATATAAAAAATATATTTAAAATTATACGAAAATAATTATTATAAAATAACATAATTAATCATATTATATATATAATAAATTATAAAAATAAATAATAATAACAATAAATATACTTTTTAAGTCTAAAAAAATAAATTTATATAATAATTATATTAATTTAAAAACTTAAAATTTAAAATAATAATGTTATTTAATATAAAAATATTTTTTTATCAAATATTTATAATAATAAATATTTAAATAACATTTTTAATACCAAATAATTATAATTTATAAATAAATAAATTAAATTAAATTTTTAACAATTTTAAATGTAAGGGCAAATATGTAAAGTTACATTTTTATCAATTAAAAAAAATACAATTTCAATCATACCCATCACATCACTCACAAACTTTCATAAACTTTTTTCACACTTTTCACTTTATTTACCTTAATCTAAACATCCTAACTTTCTTTACACTTTCTCCTCAAAATATCTCAAATTCACTTCCTCATTTCCACTCTTTAATCCAAATAAAGCATTAATGTGGATTTGTGCTACTCAACAATATTTGGATCTTATGAAGAAACTTTTATATTTAATTCATGTAAGTGACAAAATAGATTGATAGTAAAGTCCAAGTCTTGTTGGAATATATTGGTGTAAGCATTAATGATTGATCTCTTAAAATATCTTTTTCGATTGATGAAGTCACTAAATTCTTCAATCTCTTCAAATATTCTTTAGCACAAGAAATTGTAAATTTTAATTTTTTAATCCAAACAAAGCATTAATGTGGATTTGTGCTACTCAACAATATTTGGATCTTATGAAAAAAAATTTATATTTAATTCATGTAAGTGACATAATAGATTGATAGTAAAGTCCAAGTCTTGTTGGAATATATTGGTGTAAGCATTAATGATTGATCTCTTAAAATATTTTTTTCAATTGATGAAGTCACTAAATTCTTCAATCTCTTCAAATATTTTTTAGCACAAGAAATTGTAAATTTTAATTTTGAAAATTTACGTCCTACTGAAGCTATAGTAACACGAATAATTGAAATATTTATAAGTTATCTCTACTTCTTGAAGATACTTTACCTTCTCTACAATATTTAATATTTCAAGTTACATTTTACTCATATATATATATATATTAAATTACTTCAGAATGCAGTTTTTAATTTTCATAATGGTTAAAAAAAGTTAAAGCTCCGTTTTACAACTTGAAGATGGAAGTTCATTAAATAGGTTCATCCATAAAAGTTTTAAGAGAGAAAAAAGGTAAATTATCCTTGCACCTCCATACTTTTCCAATGTATTTTCATATTTTTTTTAATTCGGAATGCATTTTCATAATTTTTTTAATTCGGACAATACCCTTCTAAATAAGGAGTAAAGTATAATATCTTCTTCATTTTCAAGTGATGATAATTACTTGTGATGGTTGCTTGGAGTGACTAGTGCGTTGGTGATTGAAATAAGTTTTATAGTGTTTTTTTACTGGTGGTAGTTGTGTTTTCGTTCGCTTATTGTTTTTTTTTTCTTCATTTTTTAGAAGTCAAAACTAAAAATTGTAAAGTAGTTAGGTTGAAAAATGGAATACACAACTCAAAAAATAATTTATCTTTACATTGAAAAACATCAAATACAACGAATATTCTCTCAAACGTTGTGGCAGGAGAAGAATAAAAGTGATGCGACTGGAAGGGAGGTATGAAAGTACAATTGAAGTTATTTAAAAATATAAAGTTATGCTTTATTTAAATTTTTTAAAAAAGTTTAAACTGAATTTTCATAATTAATATGGAGGTGGAGGAAAAAATTGTCAAGAAAAAATGAGATTAGCAACTTCCTCGAGACGATTTAAAGACTTTTGTCATGTTTCAAAATTTTAAAATGGTGTTCAGAGGAGGATAAGGATACTATTTCTTTTTCATTTAAACTTAAGGATGTTATGAATTTGATTTTAAGATTAAGACCATTTTAGCCTAGATTTTATGATCAAAAGTTTAATAAACTTCTCTGCATAATACATCTCTTCTTCCAAACATATTTTTTTACAAAACTTAAAGAACTTAGTATGGCTTCCAATATAATATTACAAGAAATGGTGCTTATGTTCTCACTCTTCGTGTGTAGCAATAAGGTATGCAATGGAAGGTATGGCATTTCAAGGAATGTCCTGAAATCGCAGCTGGGACTTAATATGGTAGAGATTATGACAGAGGTGTCCACAATTTCAGCCGATTACTGCAAGCAAACTTTGTCTGACTGCTGGAATTGAGCAAAGTATAGATCCAAATATACCATTCAGAGCATAAGCAATGGCACAAAATGGAAGAGCCTCAGGTTCCTTGGCAGATAAAGCTGCTGTTCCAAGCCCATGAGAACTGCATATATTGATCCAAGAGCAAGAAATATATAAGCATATATGCTTCAAGAAGAAAATAGTTTAATCTACCTTAATGGCTTTTTTCTAAAGTAATCAGATTTTTCCATGTCCAAACTACTACTAAGCTAAATTAGGCACAGTGCACATTCAAAAGCACTGTTTAAAGACTATTGCTTATGATGGTAATTGAAGATTGGTCTGCACTCTGCAGACATCATGGTTTCTTAGTCAAATGAAGTATCTATGAATTACAAAATATACCTTGACGCGGTTGCTATGCCACGAGCAATTGGGTCACGAAGACGGAGTTTATCAAGTGTTGATTGCGCAAAATTTGCACCAACTAAACCAGTCACTACAACTGCAGCTGCTGTGATTGATGCATTGGCACCTGCAGACATGGCAAAATTTCGAAGATGAAATCGCTTCTGCTTCAAGAGGAGGCATGGTAACAAACTAGGATTTCGTAACCTTTTTACATTTATTGAATTAAATCCAATTTAGATTCACTGTATACATAATGATTGTGACAAGTGACCATGCATAACATGATGTTTTACCTTCAAAAAGAGACACAATGCTGAGAGCCAACGCCACTGTTATACATCTGGGTAGAATGGATACAGTTAGGGATGGTTCTAAAGCAACTAGACGTCCAACAAGGGCAGTTGAATACAATGAGAATATGGTAGAGATTATGACAGAGGTGAAAATCTCAGCTGCATGCCTCTTTACAAGCTGAACACAGTAGATAAATCATTAGTCAATGCTTTAATGGATTTTAGCCATTGTTAATTATATGGATGGAGAAGACAATGAAGACTTTGGCTACATGAGCTTATCTGAATATATATTTGTTCAATTCAAGTAAGATCAAACTCTATAAAGTCATTTGCAAATAACTATCCTGTTCTCCTTATAAAGGTGTTTTCTAATTTGGCAAGAGGAAAAAAAGAAACAGATTAAAGAAATAACAAAAAAGAACAGTAAAAGTGGACGAGCATGCAACACAATTGATTATGCTATACACATAATTGACTATATTGCTAAAATAATAGGTGTTCTGAAGTGTTTTTTGTATACATAATCGAATACAGGACACCCATAATTAATTATGGGACACCACTATCGATTATAACTTTTTCTTTTATTATTTTTTGTTTTTTCTATTATTATCTTATTTTTTACTACCTTTCAATTCATTTCTTTTTATCATTTTCTAGTCCTTCACTTTCACACCATCCAAGCAGTAGTGATCATTAGAAATCTAGATGGTTACCTTTCTTTGTTTGAACATAGAGAAGGCAAATGAGAGAATAACAGATCCCAAAAATCCCATTAGAATGTCACCGGCACCAGGATTGGATGATGAGTTTGTAAGGTAATATCCTGTGAGTGTCAAAAGAAGAATCAGCAAAATTATATCAAAGCTAAGTCATAGATGTTAGTGTCTATAGATAAATTAGCCCTAGACTTAGTGCTACACTTCTACATTAATGTTGTTACGAGACCATAAATCAAATCAAATAGTGTGATCTTAGCTCAAGAGTAACTGTCAGTTATTTTCTTATAACTCATTGTCATACTAAAATTTAATTAATGATTAATCACATTTGAACTTAACATGGGGAGTGGGAAAAGGCTTTAAATGCTTACAGTAACTCATAAGATGTCTGTAGTCAAAATAGAAATTTCTATTTCCTAGTTAAAGTAGGCCATCAAAGAACAACTTAGTGCTCATTTGGTTTACCAGTGCAAATGCTCCAAACTATGTTTGAGCAAAAAGAAGACTTTTTCTTCGAGAAATCTTGCATCATAAAACTCAAATTTAACTTTTGCAGAAATTTGTATCCAAAACAAATAGGCCCTTATACAATATAGAGTTGAATATTAACTTTAACTAAATTTGCACCTAAAACAGCATCAAGCCCTGACTTAGAAAGAAACCCCAATGCAATTGCTGCTAGCTCTGCAGATGCTGCACAAAAAATTATTGGGTGGAAGACCTTCTTCAAGCCTGATGGCAATCTGAAAACAAAGGGAGGGGATAAGAAAAGGCATAGCTACAGTTAGTTCTAATAAAATCCAAATACAATGTTCCATGACAGTATCACATTTTTTCTCCATCTAAATCATAAACAAAGAAAGAAAAAGTAACTGCCCCCAGAACCAGCCATGTAAAGAGTTCAATGTATATGCAGTAATGAAAATGAACCTTTACCCTGAACCAATCATGTAGCCTAAAACTGTAGACGCAAGCAAGAATGGAAGATATGTTCTGGCTCTTGTCCCCAATGCTGTTGGAAAAACCAATGAAGCAGCAAAGGATATAAGGAGAACCCCAGTCCATGCCCACACTTCAATGGAAGAAAATGGAGATGGCCTCTCCATAGGCTCAGCATCGATCAATTCTGTCTTCACAGCTTTCCTCACACCTATAGCTGTCAAACCAGTTACACAAAGTGTAGCTAGCCATCCTCCAACTGCAAAAGTTCAACAAGTCTCAACTCTCATAATGAAATTGTAACATTTAGACTCTATTTACATAAACTTCTCCGTAAAAAATTATAGGTGAAAACATTAAGAAGACAAAGTGAATTGTGTTCAAAATCAACTTCTGCAATTAACTTATTTTCCATCTATCCTCGGTACTTATGAGAAATTTATCCAAATAAGATCTTAATTACACATACACACAGACACCGTCATCGTTACAAGAATGCTTGAAACATCATCATCATTGTTCACCATCATGATCATTCGAATAAGAGCTTGTCCAGTAATCTATACCTACAATAAGGCATATTTTGATTGCCGAAGAAGCGGGAATATCTTTAAGAGAAAGGGGAAGCACAACCAAATAGGGAACATAGAACAGAGGGAGCCATCTATGAATGAAAATAATTCCCGGTTCAAAGAACTTCTCGAAGGCCACAGCAGCAGAGGGCACCGCATAATCAAGAATGATCAGAACAGAGAAAATACAGAACATCCCAAACAAGGCGCTAGGGAACTCGATTGAAGCTGCTGCAAAGGCTTTCTTCAAGAGAAAATCAATAGCCAGAATGAGGCCAAGGGAAACAACCCAATGTAGCACCCCAAACACTCGAAGACGCAAAGTTTGGGTGACGGACTCAGTGGAAGTGGAAGTGCCCCCTGTTTGGGATTGGAGTAGCTCTGTGCAAAGTTCTTCACTTTTGCAACTTTCTGGGGTACCCATTTGCTAACAACCATAAATTGAACACAATACCTCGAATTGATTGTGCAAACTGCGGAGGAATCGTTATCTTATAAGTGGTGATCGAATACAGAAAAAGACAAAATACAGAGTGCAAATTCCACACGTCGGTTTTAGAATTGGACGTCTCGAAACAATTTGCATATGATGTTAAATTAATATTCTGAGTTTTAACACAATAAATTACTCCCAACTAATTTTCAACGCATGAAAATATTCATGGGATCAACAACAGATCCAGATATTTTCCTTTCATTATAAAAGACTGAGTTAATCTCATCCTATCTCATATGTCACGTGATGTTAGGACCCTTTTTTTTTAAAAGCAATGTAATCATTCCATTCTTCTTTCAGGAGTCTGACTATAGGTTGAACATAGAATATACCAATTACTGGTAAGAGAAAAAAATTCAGTACGCAAGTATATTTTATTAGGAGATATGCATGGTTGAAATTTTTGATGTGATATCATGACATAATGTTCTTCAATACTTTACTAGCTCTCATGAATGGTTAGACAAGTATGAATTACATTCACTCAACAAATTATATGTTAAGATTATCCACCATCCAAAATTTTCCTCGGTAATTTTCAGTGTAACAATTGACGCGAGTCTTGAGAAAATGCATTATAGTTTAGAAGTCAAGCAATTCCGCAGTTGCTTTCTTAGGATCTTCCCGGTTGCAGACCTTGGTATGTGGTTGGTGAAGAACACTTTCCTAATCTTCTTATATGGAGCAACCTGCCACAAAACAGTTACAAATGGGACAAAGTCTTAGTAGCCAACAGTAACATAGCATAACATAATTCAAATAGTAGAAAGTAGGCTGTTATTTTATATTGTCGTCAAATCACAAACCAAAATGTATGGTAAGTTTGGTGATCCTTACGATTACAATCTTAAAATTTTTGACAATGTAAAACCATTTTACATTATCAGTGCATGACCATTAAACTCTAAAAATAGTGGCTAGCTGATGTAACACCTTGACCATGATCATAAATGTGAAACATTCCTATAGACACTATTGTATTGATTCAAGAGAAAATGTGAACTGAAATATCATAGATAGCACTTAAAAGTTTGCCTTATCAAGACGAACCTGCTCAGCAACATAATCCATAACATGCTTTGGAGACAGCACACTTCCAACCTTCTTTACTACAAATGCCACTGGGATCTCACCAGTTTCTTCATCCATAGCACTGAAGTGCAAAATGATGCAACACTTCAGGGTATATTTTAAGGGCCAGAGAAGAACATTTAGAGTATGATGACTAATATGTACATGCAGTAGCATACGAATATATTTTGATCTTTTAAAAAACACATGCAGGGGGAAGAAGTGAGCTATGAAACAAGGATACTTCTCTTGCTTAAGGTGCTGGAATGTCAGACATGTTTCTCCTTCCAGAAGCTTATGCAACATCTGTCTGACATTCATCATTTGGTATCTATTTAAAAAAAAAAATTCATGCTGGCAATTCTATTTCAGACTTCACACACTTGAGTCAAAATGAACAGTTGGACACTAGTATTAAAAAAAATATACTTTTATCTAAAATATTCAGAAATATTAGTTTGAATGTAATACAAAATATTTAAAAAAAAAACATGTTTAGGCTCATTATTATAAGATGAATATACAAGAATATGTACATATATAAGTCTTAATTATCATTTTAGACCTTTTGCTATATCCAGTGTGTGTTTCATGGAGTTCATACTTACCCTATAACAGCAACATCAACTATTTCAGGATGCAAAATTAACACAGCTTCTAAATCAGCAGGAGCAATCTGTAACAGATCATAAGCCACATGTAAGAATATAAACAAACAACACAAAAATTGTAATTTAGAAATTAAAAAAAAAATCCTCCCTATGATTGAAAATTGTGCAATATAGACAATTGTTTGGGGGAAAATACAATGCTACCGCCCAAAAAGTAAAGTTTCTAAAACTGGTATCTCAACTATACAACAAGGTTTGCAGTTTCTTCTGAGAATATATATCAAAATCCACAATTTCCCAGTCAATATTTTTATTTTTTTACTACATACTTTATGTCATTCTAAGCTGATCTATATTATATTTAAGAAACCCAATAAGCATTTCATGTGTTTGTACTATATCCACACAGAGTGTGCATTGTTGTCAACTTCTGAATGTATTGTATTTATTTATTGTCCAAGGGAGATCCCAACCCATCAGGAAGGGGCAGGGATGGGTTTTGAACATTCGGACGCAAAATCTGCTTGTCCTACAATCGAACTAACTAAGCTGTCTCAAGAGAAAAGTTACATATTTGTATGGAAGCAAGAGAAAAGGCTGTTATTTATTAAGGATTTTTTTTTTTGCTTTCTGTTTAAATTTAAAATTAGATACCTGAAAGCCCTTGTATTTGATGATATCTTTCAATCGGTCAGCTATGTATACGTATCCATCATCATCAAAATAAACAACATCTCCAGTATGTAGCCAACCATCTCTATCTATTGTTGACATTGTAGCTTCTTCATTATTCAAGTACCCTGAGAAAATTTCAAATTAACGTATTTCAATTGAAATATCAATAAAATAGGCAAAGAAAAAGGTATTAGCAGATTAGGCTTGACTTGATTAGATTTAGGAACAACAAAGGAACAGACAAGAAAACACCTCTAACATTGGAAAATCACAAACAAGAAGTCACAACGACAATTTTTACCAGAGAAGAACTTTTACCTAATCTAAACAAACAGAAAACTTTAGGTAACATTTTAGTGGCACAGACATGACAATTTTTAACTGAAAAAGCAACAATGGCAGCAACTGCTTATTGTAAACATTAAAACAAGCGATTTAAAATGTGTGTTTGGTTCAAGTTATTTTGAAGAAATAACCACTTATTTTCATAATTTTTCAATAAATCTTATTGAAAAATAAGCAATTATTTCAGAGTAATAAATTGTTCCCAAACACACCAATAAATATAGAACTTATTTTTCCTCCATGATGATATAGAGCTATTCCTTTTTCAAAAGTAGATACTTTTGTACCTAATTGTATATAGGTAGGCACATATTTATGACTATCTACATGACCTAAATTATCAATTGGCTTGAAAAAATCGTCTTTGAGTTGCTCCACGCCACCTACAGAAAAACTTAGGGGAGTTTCTATATCAATCACTTCCATTCCTCTCATTAGACCATATGTAGCACTCAATCTCAGTTACAGCTCTAACTCAATTATTTCCTAATAATTGTTCTACTTGACAAGTCGTGTTAATTTGTTGACCAACAGCATCTCGACCCTTAACTACGAGACTGTTAATTTGTTACAAACACTAACAGATAAGCTTATAATATCATTCACTAGAAGAACAATAAACTTAAATGGAGCTTCTGAGCCTTGTCAAATATTTTATACACGGTAAAATTGGAATTTTTTCTATTTCATTTCAATTAAGGAAAACAGAGTTTTACCCGTCATAACTGAAGACCCTCTCAACCAAAGCTCACCACTGCTGCCAGGAGGCAAAAATGCACCAGTATTCCAGTCTACCACTTTTGCCTCCATGTTTGGAGCCAATAACCCTATTGAAGAATAATTTCGAAACTTTTCAGTATTGAAGCCACGTGTTCCAACGGCAGTGGACTCAGTCATTCCATAACCCTAAAAAGAAACATTCTTACGGCTGCACATTCTTAAAAATCTAGCGAAACAACATTACCATAAACAAACAAAAGTCCAAGTATAGATGTACTTGATGAGAATATTAACAGCACTATCAGAGTATTTGTTATTTGTTATTACACAAAAGTTAAAAGCTCATAAGCAGAAAGAAGGGGAACTTCACATTTTACATGGCTTCTTGTGTGTAGTGTATCTGTTTCAAAATAAACTGCACAAGTTTTTTAAAGAATTTATAGTGTTTCATTTCATTTATCACAATTTATCGTAACAATATGAAATGAATTGGAATCAACATATTTGGTATTGACTCTAGCAATTAGATGAATGCTGGCAGATGACTTGCATTGTTTGAATAAGACTATCTTGTTCAGAGGTTCTTTACCTGTATAAAATCAACATTGGGGAAAGTTCGGAGAAATTCATTAACAACTCCTGAGCTCAAAAGCGCTGCACCACTAGAGACCTGTATCAAACTCTGCAACTTACTGTCATTAACACCGTTTGCCCTCATTATCAATGCGGTCAACATCGGCGGAACAACAGGAAAGTGTGTGACTTTATATTCATCGATCACCCTGACAACCTCGTCTATGTCAAATTTTCTCATCACAACGACAGTAGAACCCAAAGACAACAATCCCAGAGCAAATAGCGACAAGCCATACACATGGAACATTGGCAAAACAGCCAGATACACATTCCTCAAGCAAGAGCCTTCATATTGAGAAGCTTCAAACCTCACAAAAAGCTCAACCATAGCAATAAGATTTTTATGTGACAGAACAACCCCTTTGCTCACCCCAGTAGTCCCTGAAGAATACAATATGCCAGCAGCGTCATCCTGCTTGATAACAGGCCTCTGAGGCAAATCAAAGTCACAAGAAATCAAGTCACAAAAGCATGAAAAACAACCATATCTCAAACCCTTCTCGTTTTCTGGCACGGCAATAACAGAAATTCCCAATGGCTCTAGTTTCTTGAAATTTTCAGGCACGGTAAAAGCCACACTCACACCACACTCAGCAACCTGCCTGCGTATTTCATAGACACTACTAAGAGGGTTCAACGGTGTGACAATAGCTCCTAGATAGAGAACACCCAAGAACACAATGGGATAGTAAATGGAATTTGGAAGAAGAATCAGAACCACATCACCTTGAGAAACACCCATTTTGTGAAGACCAGAGGCAACGGATTTGACTAAAGGTAGCAACTTTGAGTAGGAAATGGAACACCCAGAGGAGAAATCAACGAGGGCCGAAACCCCATCATGGCGGTGGGAAAAAATGAAGGAGACAACGTCGAGAAAAGGGTCGCTGGGAAGGTCCACAGGGGCATGCTTGCTATGGTAAATGCCAGATTTTGGTGAAAACCATTGAGGGTGAGCGATTTGCATGCCGCAGTCTACGTTTGCAGCCATTGACAGCTATGTTTGAGTGAAGTGGAGTGTGGTATGAAGATGGCAGCAAAGGAACATGCAGATGATGATAAAAAAATGGAACAATGGAATGAAAGAAGGAATCAATGAATGTAAAAAATAAGAAAGAATGATCGAATCTGGGGTTCCGGCGGGAACTACTCCACACTGAGTTTCATTGGCATTCTTTCACCACTACAAACAAACTTCATTTTTATTAATACCATTTCTGAACAAATACTTACCTAGGAACTTTAATCAATAAAATGTGTGAAACTACCACTAATGGCATCTACAATGTTGATTATCACTTAAATTAATCTGATTTTTATACTTTCCAATTATATCACGCTTTTTTTATATTTTTGTAATTTTTGTTCAAATTTTAAGAGTTTTACAAAGCTCAAACCCTTCCTAATGTTTTATTTCCTTATTCATAAAAATATATATTTTCAAAAGAGAAACTTTTTTATTCTTATTTTTTATAATTCAATAAAAATATATATTGATATATATCTTAATACAACAACTTTGATTTTATTAGTTTTATTTTTCTTGATTTGTTTAGTAATTGTAAAGTGTATTTGTTAAGAAAATATTAATGTTAACATGAAATAAACTTGAAGGGAAGAATTTTAAATTTACAAAGTTAATTAACTCAACCTTAATATGCAATTAAGGTTGAAGGGATACACGGAGAAATTTTATTTTACCAAACAAAAAGCAAATGATAAAATACTCCCCTCAATGATAATTGCATATTAAAGACGTTTTCTTTCATGACATGTAACAATATTAAAGACCAAGAAAAACTTATATCACACAAGCTATTATATAAATGAGTGTATAGATAGAAATTGGGATTATATTTTTTTATAATAAGATTTTATTGAAGATAACATTAATCATAAGATAACTTTTATATATATATAAATTTATATCTTTATAATTATTTATAATATATTACAAAAAAATATGTTAGTTTTATACCATGATAAGAGTTTTACGTTATAATAAAGAGTATCTATATATTTAATATTTTATGAAAATATTAAAACTAAGTCCTTCGTAAGTTAATACTTAAAAAAAAAACATGAATAAAAGTGAGGTATTTGTAAGCCTTAAATGTCAATCTTAATGAGATTAACAAACGATATTGAATATGGGTTTGGGATTTGACTTACAACCATAAAACTCAATATCAGTATGAAACGTATGTGTCCATATTCTACTTTTGAAGTGAACATCAAAAGTTACTCATGAAATGATTAAGTAGTTGAATATTTCTCATTAAAAATATTGATACAATAATAATTTTTTTTTTCAAGAATACTTCAACCTACAAGAAAACATATACTCACTATCTAACATTAGTGCCAGTATCATAGTCCAAAGTTTGGTATATGAATATCCTAGTCCAAAGCCTTATAACTTCCCAAACATTGACATTCATACATTATTTTACTCTCAACTCATTGTAACAAAATCTATGTCTCTTTCTTAAATGAGATACTCTTTGACATTTCTAAGAATAACGTAACATGATGATTATTAAAATATTTTAACCAATAATTTATACACACCATTCAAATAAATGCAAAAGTATAACAATAATAATAGAGTATATGGATAATTTTCTTTTATCCAAGTTCACTAAATACAAAAATATTTACTTTAACTTTATTTTTATTATTACTTTCTTTGTTATTTTTTCAGATTATCAAAAAGATTATGTTTAAAACAATACAAAATAAAATAAGAATCAAAGCAAAAAATTATACATGAGTCGATATATCACAAATAAATAAATAAACAAAAGTATAAAGTAACAATGAGAACCAATCTCTAACGGATATAAATTGAATGACATAGTTATAAATTTGATAAAGATGACAATGTGTAATTAGGGATACGTTAATTGAAATAATTATAAATTAATAAACATGACCACTGTAATTAAAAATAAATTAAATGACATAAATGTAAATAAATAAACATGACCAATGCATACTTAGAGATTAAATTAAATATTAAAAATTAAGAAAATGAAATAATATATAATTAAAGTTATTTTTATTGATTAAAGTAATTATTTTCAAAGTTATTTTTGATTGATTGATGTGATTATTTTTCAATATATATCAACCATTTTTTCTCTCAATGTTTACAGTATTGAAGCAATAATCTAATAATAATTAAAATATTTTATCAAAATAAAAAAAAAATTATTTTAAATTATTTGATCAAAACAAAACATTTGAAAAACTAATCTATCTAAAAGGGAAAGCAAATTTGTAAAATTCTTGATCCAATAAGGTAAATATTTACCAGCTCCTTGGCAAAAATTAAATGTTTCATTACTTACTACCTTCATTCCCTCCCTTCTCATTCAATCAAATTCGTGGAGTATGAACCTAAAAACTAAAAACTAAAAAAACAAGATTCATTTCTATATTGATACTTACTTGAATGTCATGGAGAACATTCTATTAAAAACATTATTAGTGGAATGTTTTTTTTTTCTCTTCACATCATACTATAATACTTCTAAAGCGACCCAAATTGACTCCAAAGATGACATAAATTGAATAACTTTCATAAAAGCAAAATTCAAGGTAATGATAATAATAACCTATTAACCAGAATAAATTGTTTTGACAAACATTCACATCTTCCTAGGAGCTTGCTCAAAGTAAAATCCTGCTACCCCACATTTGGATGAAACCAAACCATTTACATGTAAGGAGAAAAATCATTTACACTTGAAATGGATAGATAAAAACCCAAAACAGATCTAAGTTCACTGGAAATACTAAATTTTCGGCAAGTCTCAAGCAAACTGGTTGATTGGTATGCAGGAGTTGAGTTCAAGGCTAAACTTAGTACTGATAAACATAATGGGGAGGGGAGGGAGGATGGTATTGGTAGTAATAACCTGGTGGATACTCATTATATTGAGGTGGTAGTGCGGGTTCAATGATATGATGGGGTGGTGATAGTTGAGGCAGATGATGGGGTGGTGACAGTTGAGGCAGATGATGGGGTGGTGACAGTTGAGGCAAATGATGGGGTGGTGACAGTTGAGGCAAATGATGGGGTGCTGACAGTTGAGGCAAATGATGGAGTGCTGACAGTTCAGGCAAATGATGGGGTGGGGATGGTATATGCAAATGATGAGATGGGAATGACTGATCCAGATGATGGGGTGGAGAGGGTGAACTAGGCTCAGTCGATGGAGAACTAGGAGCAGCAGTTTGTTGTTTATCTACTTCGATTTCAATCAATTCCTCTTCAACCTCAAATGACCTGAAGATTGGATGCAAGTAAGCATCAGCCAAATAAGCCTTTATGTTCAAGTCAGGTTCTGTGCTCTTCTCCAATAAATCCTTTGACATTGCTTCCTGAATAGATTAAGAGAAATCAGTTTTCCATACAACCATCAACTACGAGAAATCACATAATATGTAGCCACCTTCAAAGAAGAACAAAAGGAAGCTTAGTGTAGAGAATTCTACTACACTGTTCCAAAGGTTTTGTAATTTGGAATATTGGCTTATTGCATGGTGCATATCTTACCTCAATCGGGTACTTCCGAAATGCTGGCTCAAAACGTCTCTGGCAGTACTTGTGGAATGCAAATGTCAATACTGGTAATATAACAAGCAAAGGTGTAGATTTAGCTGCCTTTTTGGTGCTAAGCAATCCCAATAGAAGAAACTGGGATATTAGCATGCTTGCAATGATGCGGCTGTGAACAAGTGGCCAAAATGCAGCAGCACTTTCATACTGTTGGTTGTAGACATTGATTATCTGCATAATTAAACATCATGTAAAGTTATATTTAGGCTACACCACATCCTGTTTCATTGTGTTGGCACACAAAAATGTTACAAGCTCATGAGCAATATACTCTCATACAGATTACATGTAACATGCTTATTTTAATGGACATAATAACGATTGCTTTTATGTAATTGTTATTAATGCTATGGTTTGGCAACTTCTTTCTGACAATTCCAAAGGACCAAAATCTAAGAAATCTTCAAGCTACTGTAAGTCCAATTAGCAAAAAGAGGAATGTTTTAAGATGACACTAGCGAAGACACTGACCTGATGACGATAAACCAAATATGCGAAGGCAAAGAAGACTAGTATGAAGGGAAGAAGGATCGGTGTCACCACAGCGTACACAATTCCAAGAAGGAAGTATAGTTGAAGACTTGGAATAGTCTCTGGAAAGTCCACACTCCCAGGGTCCATGGCCTTTCCTTTATCTCTTTCTGTTTTAACTATGAACATGTTCTTGAGATGGTATATAACCAATGGCTTTAATCTGAGAATCTCACTAGCAATTCCAGCCCATCCATCAACCATTATGTATGTCATAAAGAAGGTAGCCTTCATTGGAATGGAAACTCCAATTGTTCTAGGAATCCTATAGACAATGATAAGATTCACAAGATGAATGCATATGTACGAGTACACTTTAGCAACAGAAAAAAAACCCACCAAAAATAATGAAAAAGAAGTAGAAGGGATTTATCAGATACAGTGTAAGATTCAATAATGTTACGAAAAGGTTATGGCATTTATTGCATTAAATATATGAAACTGGAAAGTTGGTGTGCAACATTAGAGAATATCTAAACATAATATATTTCCAGTCAGACATAGCTTTAACACAAAACTGCTTAATTAAAGACATACTGTGTAGGTGACTGGTGAAGGAAAGCATGCAGTTGTTGAAATGCAGTTCCAGTCACTATGCTTCCCAAGAAAACATTCACCAGCATAAAGTAATAATATTTTGCAGCTGTCTTCCGCTCAAGAGTTGACAATGCAGTATATCCCTCAATTTTTGACATGATCATCAGAACTGATGGTAGAATGTACAAAAATATTTTAAGAGCCAAACCAGGAAGAAAACCTTGTAGAAAGGACTTGATGAAGTTCCTGTCAAAAGCCAACAAATCTGTTAGGCTAAGGCATTTGAGCCAGTAATGTATACAGTATACCATGTTTTAATTTTACAACTGAAAATTCATCAAAATAGAATAAATGAAGAAAATAGTGTATAGAAAAGATAGATGAATTAACAAAACCAAATAAGATAAATCAACCTATTTAGTAATTTCTGAAATAGAAGATAACGAATATCTGCTTTGAACTAAGGTAAAATAGTAAATTCTAATGCCTTGAAGACATATACATCATTTATCACTGGAGTCCTGATTAGTTTCAAAAAACTAAACTTAACAAATAAAGATTGAGCATTATATATTCTACCATAGAAGCTAAAACAGTTAATGATGAAATTGTAGAACAATATATATCACCTTCTAGATTAATTACCTTCTCTACTTATATCCAAAAAGAAATTTAAGTTCACTTACAATTCTATAACTGGTCTGAGGAAGGGAGCAACTTTTTCAAGACCCTCCAAATTGGCAAGTGATTGCACAAAAGCAATGGGAATCATGTAGAAGAATACCAAGGCAAACACAGACAATGTTATTACAAGCTTCCGGATGCTTAAAGAAACAAATGGTATGGCTAAGTTCCGCCAATATACATCACGTGGCTCAGGAGCCCAATCAGTTAGCCAGAGTGTTGGATTCTTGCTTTGTTGGGTTTGTGCACAAACCGATGCTCCCCAACGGGAATTGAATGAAAGAAAAGCAACTGGCAAAATAGCTTTGGGATCTTTTATAACTCTCTGGCGTTCCAATGTCATCTGCACATGGTATGCAGTATAGCTATATTACAGTACCTCGATTTCAATAATGGAAGCATGTGTATTAGCATAAGGACACAGAGGATTACCATACAGAAGGTAACATGCCACAGAAAAGAGAAAAACACCCGACTTACCAGGTTATCAAGTTCCTTAATTGCATGTTTGTAGTACTCAATCGCATCAACTTTCCCACCCCAAAGGCCTAAAAATCCAGTCTAAAGGGAAAAATAACAATGTCAGATTCAGGTTCCAAACAGATTATTAGTTACATTCCTCACAATTACATATCTTGGTGCAGATAAAAGAAATACCTTGACGGTGGACCTTTTGTCAGGATGTCTTTCAAACTTAAGCTGGTAATAGTCCAGCCAATTTTGGAGTCTATCTCTTCTTTTCGATAATTTAGCAAATTTATTTGCATTGTAGACAGCCTGAATAAAATTTAATGCATAACAATATGAATCATTTAATGTAAGGAAATATTCTGCTGAGTTAAAATAAATCAACATTAACACCATTTACAAATGCCCTGATCGGTTTATCTTTAATAAACTTTCCCAATCAAGAATGCAATAAAAATTATTACCTGGTGTCCAATATAATGATCTGGGTGGTTTGTTTGAAAGAAGCCATTCACAGAATCTGATACTGTGTGATCAGGCATACGAGGGATATTCCTGACAAGTACCTGCAACAAGAATGTAAATAACTGTGAAGATTTGAAAAGATGCTTAAAGAAAGTTAGAGGGGGAAAGCATTTATAGGAGTGACTATCCAAGCTGAAAAGCATTCTATTCTAAAACCATAGCATCTTTGCTATAAGAGTTCAATATAGGTCATTGCATCAATCCCGTACAAACCACTTTATTCAAGTACCAAGAATGGGTTTAAAGCTAGAAACTGAAAATTAGCTCCTTGTGAAGAAGTACAAAGAAGCACATCTAGAGTTGTTTTGGTACGTCCAATAGCTACATCGTTTAGGAGTCGAGACTAAAGACGGTTTATGTACATCTTTCTCCCTTAACCCACTGAAACACCTTTTAAGGACAAGACCGTGACAGAGCTCTGAGCTCAAAAACGGACAATACCTCAGATGCGGTGATTGACTTTTAACGATGTTATCTCAACGGACTTGAAGTCGAAATATTGGTCCCGTCTGTGGGGACAAAACGAGGTTCCAAAGACGAACCCTCATTCCTTTAGCCCTCAACTAGGGGGAATTCGTTCCCACTAGACTTCGACTGACCCAGTAATCCCACGTCTGCTTAGGAGTCAAGAACAAGATAGTTTATATATACCTTCCCCCTTAATCTACAAAAACGTCTTTTAATGAGAAGAGCTTTGAACTCTAAAACGGACAATACTTCGGATGCCCAGTGATTTCTTTGCTAACTAGTGAAAAGTAAACTGATAAAATAACCATGCAAGCCTTACCATAATACACAAAAAAAAAAGGAACAGACGCTTCACTGCAATTGAAAAATGGCGAGGACTGAAGAGCTCCAAGAAATGCTTTCTAACAATACGAAACAATCTAAATTTTATTCTACCCTATTAAAAATGAATTAAGATTTTTAACTTACTGTGAATTGCTCCACACGCCTGCGTTGTGATGCAATGAAGTGCAATCTCATTGATGCGATATTATCATATTCTTTGTACAGCAGAAAACAAATCCATAATGTGAACATGTATTCCAATGCTATGTGAACAAAAAATCTGAAATTTATAATTCCAGCTGTTAGCTATTTGATAACACAAAAATACAATCATGAAAATGTAATGTAGCTTGTAATACACATAAAACAAAACAATACAAGATTTAACCAAAACAAGAGAGACAGGGAGATGAAGAGAAAATATTTAAATGGTGGATATTAGACATCAGGGATTGAATACGATTTAGTACATGATTAAAAAAGTGAACTCTTTGATGAGACAATATAATACATGCATCAATTATATTTTTTCCTAATAAAACTTTAATCCATGAGTTATACGAGTAGTTAAAGTCAGAGAAGAAAACACAAAAACTTGGACCTCAAGCGAAGCATTCCTTCATAAAGAACGTTCTGAATTATTTGTTTAATTTTTTGGGGGGAGTTTAAGGAAAACATACCTTATAGATTCAGGAGGAACATTTGATATTGAGAGTTTATCAATATCACTCACTACCAATTCCCTTTTTAGGAAAAATAATGTCCCACTTGATACGTTGACTGGTATAAGAATGAGGAGTGCCACAACTGTGATTGGAACAAAAATCTTTAAGCTGAAAAGAAAGAGATAAAAATTAGTCCGATTAGTAGTAATCCAGCACAGTAATTTCAACATTAACAAGAAGTTGAAAAGGAGAGTCTTATCTCTCTTTTCACTATCTCAAACTCATGCCTCCCATCAAAAGATTACATTAATAAATACGATAGACAGAAAAAAGGTGCATCCCTCACATGCAACACATAAAAGTTGACAGAAAACATAAACAGAGGGAGGAGCACAATGAAAAGTGGAAAACGTAGAAAATTGGACTACACCCCATAAGGTGAAGCTTCCACGGAAGAGATTTAACAAAAGCTGGCAAAACCAAAAAGAAAGTTCAAAACCACACGGCAATACTCTAGAATCTATTTGATAATCAAACGCATGGAAATACAAATACAAGCAACAACCAAATGCTTAGCATTTTGAGAAGTAGAACAATTTTCAAAACATAGTTGCCGCACAACAACAAATGCATAACAACAATTACAGCAAACAAAATCACAATTCAATAAAAAACACAACAGCATGTCAGTTCTGTCTTTTTTTTCCAATGATAAAATTAAATGTAAAAAAGAGTAGTCAATGACTCAGTGTGACTAAAAGTTTAAACCTTTTGCATTAAAATGATAAAAAAAGGATCAATTCTGCAGAATGGTCGCCGCACAATAATCCATCACATCAATCACAGAATCCACAGAATTTAGTACATTAAATTAAAAAAAAAATCAGAATATGCTTAATAATAAAATCTTTTACGATGGATTAGAAAAAAATGGTAATTTTATCTTGAGTTGAGCGGAAGGCAGCAAGTGATTGCTGAAAACAAACAACACGAGAATGGAGTGAACCATAGAGAGTAGAGAGATGTGATAAATGTTTAAAGGGAAAGTGAAAGTTGATATGAAGAGTGTAAAAGGAGAAAGGAGTACCCCAGAGTGTAGATTCTAAGGAAAGCAGCAGAGTCAAGGCCAGCATGGCTGATAATCTCAGACTCACTCATTCTGAGAGCCTGAGGCATCCAATTCAGGAAGGTAAGGTAAGTCCTGAAATTGAGGTTCACAAACTTGCCCACAAAATTCCCAGAACTCCTAGGACTACTTCTCCCTCCACTGAGATACCACTTTGGAAAGTAGACCCTATCATTGACGGGTTGGATTCTCAGCAGAGCAAAAGCCAGCAAGAAAGCAAAGGCTGAGAGAATGTTGATGGTAGCTGAGACACCAATGTCTGCAAGGGTGGCCATTGCAGAAACCAAAGGAGTCGAGAGAAAGAGAGAGAGAGAGAGAGGATGGGGTGTGAGAGAGGAAGAGAATTGAATAGAAGAATGAGAAGGGAAAGAATAACTGATTCTTGGTAACTCCAATTCTTTATTGCATGGTGGAAATAAAAAAGCTGGGTTCTTTGCTGTTGTTTGACTTTATTGAGCATCAATTAATAAACTTCATTTAAAAATTAAATTTTTTTGAGTTGGGTTTTTGTTTGATTGTGATGAGTAAGAGAGCACTTTGCAAGAGACGGTTTCATGTGCTAATGGAAAAGGATTAGCTCTTAACATAGTGCCATGTTCTTGTTTTTGTGTTTGGGTTGTGTCTCTGTCTCAGTTTCTACCATCATAAAGCATCTGATGAGTAAATTGAAAAGCCAGAAAAAAAATATTAATTAAAGGGACTAATCTTTTTGCTTTCATTTTTTGTTTTTTTTCTTTAATTCGCTTTTTCCTTGCGGCGGGAAAGTTCGCTGTAATCATGCTAATCGCCACGTTCGCGGCAATAAATCGGCTAACGTTGTTCCAATACGTAAATAATACGATACATGTATCTCTGTAACATAACATGCATCGTATTTAGGCTTAAATAAAATGGTTTTCAAATAATTTATTATATTTTTTTTTAATTCAGATTTTTTTTCACTAATATATGTTTGATTATAAATGATAAAATTTATCATCAAAATAAATTTAATGGTGTGAATGCAAGTAATATTGTGTTACTTTTTTAAGTTTCATTTTTTATTTAATGGACCTCCCTCGTATTTTTTGTTAATTTTAATTAATAATAAGAGTATGTTAAAGAATAATGAAAACGCGTTGTTAATTAACTTTCTTTCAAAATTATTAAACCAGGTAAATTTATGATAATGGTGGCCCCTGGTGGGGCATGGTAAAAAAAATAAAAAAAGTAATGAAATTTAGGTTTAATTAATATTTTTTTGTCTTTGTAAATGAGTATGCACGTTTCTTTTAATTTTTTTTAATCTCTTTAAAATTGATATTTGTTGTGTAATCTTTGAAAAATATGTGAACTTTTGTTTTAATTTCTATAAAATAATTTTTTTTTAAATTTTATACTAATATCGATTCATAAGATTTTATTTTACATAAACAAATAACATATCTTAAAATTATTTATTGACATTTTGTGACTTGATTTTTAGTTTAAAGCAATCAGTTAATAAATATTATATAACAATAGAAATAAAACAATAATTTTAATTTTAAAATAAAAAATTCAGAATCAAAATTAAAATAAACTTATTTTATTGATATTAAAAATATATTTAAACATAAAATTGATACAATAATTTACATCTGATTTTAAAATAATTAAAATTTATAATCATACATCATTTAATGAAAATAATAATGCAGTATATGTGTGTGTGTGGTGTCACAACATTAAATGACACTTAATATTATTATTTATGATATAATTAATCTCATTTAAGTAATTAAATGTAACGTTAATTTTTTAGTATGGATTATATGAAATATATTATTTAATGATACATTTTTATCTTAGAAGAATATTTTTATTTTATTATGGGTTTTATTATTTTTCCAGTATATTGATTAGAGAGTTGAGTTTATTTCTATTATATTGACTCAAATAAATTTTTATATGCACTGAAAAAATTGAAACGGATTTCTTATTATATGAATGATAGTCCACGTTACGAGTTTAAGCATTAAATCAATTACTGATGTTAAATAATTCTTTGATATTTTTTAAAATAATAAAAAACAACAGTAAATATATAATTTATTAGAATAACATTTTTTTAATAAATACAATCCTTTAGTTTATTAACTATATCATGTATATATAAATTTGTGTTCAGATTAGAGTAGCTAATTTGATTTGTTTATAAGTTAATTTTAGTAAGGTACATTAACTTCAAATTTTCAAATTACAAATAATTTCAACTAGCTTTTGTAATACTTTAATTATTTTTTATTATCACTTCTTATATTTTAATATATATTTATTTATTTTTATTAATTATTATATCAACTATATTTTTATTTATAATTTATATATATATATATATATATATATATTTTATTTTATACAGACAATTAATTATTGTATAATTTGTAATATTTGCTTTATTACATTTAAATTTTTTCTATATAGTTTAAATTAAAAAAAAAATAACTAATGTTTCATTGCATAATAATGTTATACAAAAATTACATACAATAAAAATAAAAATTGTAAGAAATAAATTTAATTTAGTTTATTAACAATATATCAAGTACATATAAATTTGTGTTTATTAAGGTTAGAGTAGCTAATTTGATTTGTTTATTAGATAACTTTAGTAAGGTACACTAAATTTGTAATTTGTAAATTACAAATAATTTCAATTAGCTTTTTATTTATAAGTTATATACTACTTTAACTAATTTTTAATTTTTTTATTATTAATTCTTATATTTTAATATATGCTTTATTATTTTAATTTCTTTTTACTAATTATTAGATATTTTAAACGTTAATTATATAATAAAACTTAAATATTTATATCAAGTAATATTTAGCAACTAACTTAATCAAACACTTTAAACTCAGTGAATTAATTTATGAATTCAAAACTTATAAGTTTATATAAGTTAGTGTTGTGAAACATATACTCTATATATACACATACTTAAAATGTATTATATCACATAAACAAGAAACAAATAGTATATGTAATAGTTTTTTTACAGTCTCACTTAACATATTGAAAGAAAATATTATCCGATTAAATATAATCATGTTGAAAATGTATAATCTATCAATCAAACGAGTTTATAATTTAAAAGTGTATTTTTCCGAGAAAAAACAAAGAGTTGAATGATACCAAAACAAGAAAAATGAGAGACTGTGAAACTTAGAAGTGTGGGATGAATGGCAGAGGAGGAGAGTGGTGACAGAGCCACCATGATTGGCGGTGAGATCGGCTACTGCATTACTCTTAAAAAGGGTGCCATGAAGTGTTGTATTTAAAACCCGTGACACCATCGAAGGATGAGTCTTATTCATTCTGAGATTGTTGCTTTGCATGCAGCAAACACAAGTAACAGTGTGCCGAACCACAAACAACCCTAACGACAATTTCATTTGACTCTTTTTTCCACCAATTTTGTCGGTAATTGCAGAATTTCCCCATTCACTATGTTGTCTCATTGGTTCATCCAAATCTTGATTGCTTCCAAGGAGATGAACCTTCTAGCTACTCTTTCTTAACAACAAAACATTAACATAGTCTGATCACATCTTAATCACCAAACAATCTATTTTATGTTTCAATTAAGAACTAAGTTTTCAGTTTAAAATCTTAAAAAAAATGTTTAAGTGTAATGATTATATACATAAATAATCACGAGAAGATAATTAGAGAAAATAATATTGAATATCTCCCATACTTCTTTTTGAATAAATATTGAATACTGTTATAAAAGACTTCAAAATAAAATTAGGTTAGACAGATAATTAAAATTAACATCATATGATAACATTAACTAAGATTTTTTGTTCAATTGTTTCAAGATGTCTCATCCAACATGAAGAGTATAGATGATGTTCTAAAAAACAATAATGTTTGTTTAGTGGAAATAGTATAAAATCTAAGTTGAAAACGAAGCTTATCTATAAAATATACAAAGGGGAATGATCTCATGATTGTATCTGCAAATTTATTGTATTAAAATTTTATAAGAATGATTTAAAAAGAATATTACTTTTAAGAAAAGAAATTATGTAGTTATTTTTTAAAAGAGGTGTGTAGTTATTTATTTTATTAATAAAAAATATTTCTATTTATTAAAATATACTTTTTTTATTAAAAAAATACCAAAAATAATTTAAAATGTATATTTTCCTTTATATAATGGTATACATATTTACAAGTATAAAATTTAACTTATATAAATCAAAATTATTATTTTTATCCATGTATATCTTATCTTATTTTGATTTATTAAAAAAATAAAAAAATTTACTTTATAACTATATTTCATTTTTATTTAATTCTCATTTTTACATAATTTTAATGAAATATCAATATTAAAAATATTTTAAATATTACTAGACCTTATATGCCAGTACAATTTGTTCATAAATGATTATTAAATATTTTAATTTCAATGTTTAATTAGATTACTTTTTCGTTTAAATTAGATATCAGTACTTTTAAATTCAAATAAATAATATCATGTATTTGAATATTATGAAACTACAATTTGTATTTTATTGTGTTTAGAAGTGATATTTACTTCTTTGCTGTATGCTATGAAGTAGGACATATTAATAAGTTTGTTTTATATTTATTATAATAATTATACTTGTTTGAATTTTATTTAAATATTTATGAATAAAATAGACTTATACATCTTAATGCGAATCAATTTTATCTTAAAATATTTATATAAATTATAAAAACTATATCAAATTATATTGAGTGAGAGTGCACGGGAATGTATAATATACATAAATAAATAAGGATAAAAAAATTGGTAACCGATAACAAATCAGTATGTATATCATTATTATTTAATTTAATTTAATTTAATTTTTAATTCATGTAAAATGAATAAATTTTAATTTTGATCTTTATAAATGCTTTTCTTTGTTTATTTTTATTTTTATCTAATTTAAAATTTAATTTTTTAATTTTTATAAAATGTGTGAATATTAGTTTTAGTCCCTATGTCACACTTTTCTTTGATTTACATTCTTTTAAAAAAAAATTAAATTATGCCCTTGATATTTATTTTTAAGATAAATTAATAACATTCACTTTCTTATGTTAAAAGTTTGTTTGGATGACTTTTGTGAACCTTATATTATAACACTTTAAAATAGTTATGTGATTTTTCCGAAAAATATAAATTGTTATTTAATAACATATAAGAATTTCAAGTGATAATTTATAATTTTCAAGAGATAGAAACAAATAAAAATTATAAGATAAAAAAACTCATATAACTTAACCTTCTCATTAATTGTTATTTCTAAATTTTTCAATAATTTAATATTCAGTGAGAAATAGTTTAATTGCATGAATAATTATACAAACTAATATATTTATATACATGCTTCTTAAAAAAATAATATAAAGTAATCCTCTAGCAACCACATGTTAGGTATATAATGTTATAACAGGAACAATAAATACAAGAATAAGTTATTTAAAAAATTATTATAATATAACAATTTTATTTCATTTTATCTTATAAATAAAATTCATAATTTAACTTAATCTATCGTCAAAAAAATATACGCATAAATATAAACAACATATTACGCATGGATCCATATAATAAAGAATATATAGGTTGAAATATCTAGTGTTGTCTTTCAAAAAAAATGTATTTTTTGTATAAGCATTTTGTAATTTAATTTTATGGGTATATGATAATTTTAATGCATTCAACATCCAAAATCCATAGTTTGTCAGATATACAATAAACTTTCATTCAATTTCATACCATCTTCTCATGTGGTTTATATTACTTAAATCATCAATAAACTTAGAGATATCTATCATATATCTCAATACATAATTCACATATTTGAACAATGATTCAAATGTCGTCCTAGATTTGTAACATCAATTCCATACATTTTACATAAATGTACCATTCTCAACTACATTTCATGTACCACATAATTTACTTGAAATAAGATGATAGATAATTAAAAATTTAATATTTTTTATATATTTATATATAGCACCACTGCTCATTCAATTAAATCAATATACATTTAAAATTAAAAGTATTTATTTTCTTTCCTTGAGGAAGTGACATTACTTTCGCTTAAGCACTATAATTTCACATTTCACTAAGTGATAGTATCAAATGATTACTTACTTGACCAATTTAGACAATCTCTTCACTTAGGTGATTATGATTTTGGTGAGTGAGAGTAGCTCAACAAACACTCAAATGAGCAACTCATACTATATTTTTACTTAAATGATCCTAATTTCACTGAGTAGGAGTATTAGAAGGTATTGAGTAACAACTTTCTATATCAGAACTAATATAGTTTCAAAAAATTTAACACACTTTAACTCTAAACAAATTTTTTACTCCAACACAACATTATTTCTTACAAAATACCACCAATAAATCTACTTGCATTTTTTTTAAACTAATTCTAAGAATGGATTTTCTATTCAACATGTAAAGGAATAACATTGAATTCAACATGCAAAAGAAGAACTCCCAACTTAACATATTATTATACTAAGTGCTCAATAATCGATCAAAACCCTATGAGTCTAAGGATCAAATTACATTGCTAAAGTGTTAAGTGTTAGCATATGAGTGATGTTTAATTTACCAATAACCAAAATACTATCCAATAAAAAAAGTTAAAAATTTACAAGTTATATTGAAATTAGAATCACAAATATTTTTTGTTTAGTTTGATAAATATGAAATTATATTAATTTCACAAGTTTACAAGTTATCATGATTTTAACTTCAATATATCTTTTAACATCTTTAGTTTATTTTAATAAATTTAATAATCAAAATTATACTTAATTCTCTCTCACATGCTTCAATGCATAAAAGGTTTGGTGTTTAATTATTGAATTGACATTTATTACAAAGTGGACTTTAAGCCTAACTCAACCCCATAAAACCGGCTCATGAGGTTGAGGTTTGCACCCACTTATATAGACTACCAACTCGTGCGGTGGCACGATAGGTCCAACACAAACACTCGCTAGGATAGGCTCGAAATGGCTCTGATACCATATTACAAAGTGGACTTTAAGCCTAACTCAACCCCATAAAACCGGCTCATGAGGTTGAGGTTTGCACCCACTTATA
>Ga0123342_1003139_pt1 | contig 26843 bp, 6 predicted proteins | sample Turbeawhitnodule_FD_89960 | JGI IMG/M metagenome (GOLD analysis project Ga0123342, IMG submission 89960) | Root nodule microbial communities of legume samples collected from Mexico - Turtle bean Mexico white nodule | ecosystem: Host-associated > Plants > Roots > Nodule | place: Mexico: Nepantla...
ATATTGAGATTTAATAATATGAATAATATTAGTAATAATAATATTAATAATATTGAGATTTAATAATATTAATAATATTGAGATTTAATAATATGAATAATATTAGTAATAATAATATAAATAATATTTAATATTATCAATAATATTTATTAATATTTAATAGTATTAATAATATTAATAATATTTAATAATATTTAATAGTATTAATGACATTTAATAATATTATTATAATAAATAATAATATTAATATTAAATATCTATACCTATATATAAAGAGATTCTCCTCTTAACTGTCATTTTGTTTTATTTCATTTTTATCCTTATATTTATATTTTATTTTATTATTTTAAAAGTATAGGAGAATTTATCATTTTATGAGCAGATTTAATTTTATATATCAAAAGGATAACATAATAGATAACATTATTTTTAAATTCAAAACTAAATATTTCAAAATGAGGTTTGTTAAGGCACAATTGCATATTTTTCTCTCGTTTATCTTCACTTTTATTTCATCAAACACCTTTTTTGTTTTCTATTTTCATATTCAAAATTCAAAATATGAGAAGTCGTAGTTTCCTTCCAGAACCACAATATCAACCGGTAAGTGTTGTTTTTCAATTATAAAGTAGAAGATGAAAATGCAATGTCTGAATTTACTTTTCTTTTTTATTCATTTATCCATGTTTTTGGCATTGTATAATGATATTATTGTTATTATTGTGCTGACACAAATAACGCCATAAAATACATGAATACAATAATTTAATCAAACTTATAACAGAAATATTAAAGAAAAAAAAAGAAAGAATAGTAGGATTTTGTTTATTGAATAAAAAATTGAAAGGGAAAAAAATGTACCAGATAAAAGTGTGTCGGAGGAAGTTAGTATATGAGAAAGAGAGGGCTTAGGAAAAAAAGGGAGGTATGTTAGTCTACGAGCGAAATGAGTGAAGAAACTGATTGAGAGAGGGAATGATAAAAAAAATTACGACACGGATGTGAGAGCCGCTAATATGAATAATATTAACAATGTTTATATTAATAATTATATTAATATTGATAATCATACTAATAAATATAATAATAACCATAACATGACAACAAAACTTCTTTGATGTAATAGTTAAAGCTTATTTCCTCACTCAAGGACCTGAATTTGAGTCTCACCCGTTACAATTTAATAATTGAAAATTTAAAAATAAAATATGTTGAATTATCTATGGATTTAACTACTAGAGTTAATTTTTTTTCTGTGGTGACCCACTTCAATGTAACAAACATCATTCCACTTAAAAACTTTAGTGACTTGAAAAACTTAAGAAATCTAGAGAGATCCAAACTTGATGTGAAGAGTAAAACTTACTAAATTAAAATTGATCTCCATTTTATCAGTATCTGAATGACACTCTATTTAAAAAAGATGGATGAATTCACTTTAAAAAATTAGAAAGAAATAAAAAATATATAGACAATTTTTAAAAAGATGATAAAATTTATAAATAATTAGTTAAATAGTTAAATAGTTAAAATTTTATTGAATTTAATTAACATAACTTAGAATTTCAACTTATATTAAATTTTAAAGTCGTCTTGCTAAACAGGAAATTGGATCTTAGTAGTAAAATTGTAACTTGTAAATAAAAAGATAAAATAATAATTGAAAAATAAGAAATATTCAATTGATACCATTAAAGTTTAAACTAATAAAATTTAGTATTTACACCATTTGAAATTAACCTAATTGAACTTTGAAAAATTAAAATGTACAATTATGATACGAGGAACACCTATTTTACTAAATTTCTTCATCAACTTCTCAAAAATCTGAATTCAATATGGTATATACTAATTATTTTAAAAATATTTTACTCATGAAAAAAAATCCTCTCGACAAACCTCAAACTTTAATATTGTAAAAAAATAAATCGAGTAAATTCAATACTCTACTTATGCAGAAGAGTAGAAATGAATAATATCGTAATAAAGACAAAAACTAGTACAGCTACCATGCCCTGCAAAGAACACCAAAATGTTACCTTTTGTTTGCTTCTAAAAATAAAATTAAAGTAATATGCTTAGAGAGGACAAGGAGAACAAAAGTAAAAACCATTGGGTAAGAGTTTAAATTTGATTCTTAAATCTAATGATTAGATCTTATAACATATTTACCATTGATGTGACGTGAAATTCTTGAAAAATGTGACATAAAAAGAAAAAAGAAAATAAAAATGGAAGATCTTTATAAAACTCGTGTATGAAAGATGTTCTAGCAAAAGAAAGAGTCCAAGATTCATTAATACCTATTTATATTCATATTCTGTCAATTTTTTTCCATCACTCTAACGAAACACTTATTTATTATTTTTATATTTCACTCTATTTTTTATGTTACCTACTTATTTACCAGTTACCTAATTCTATCACGTGTCAATTATATTCTTACTAGAAGTTTCTAAAGAAGCTATCTTTATCTAGAAAAATCTTTTGGAATCACTCAGGCCATACAATTATTCAAGGTATTATTATTATTATTATTATTTATTATTATTATTGTTATTAGAATGAGAAATTGAGTTTCTTTTTATGTGTCAATTCTGTAATTTTAAGATCCTACAAGGTTATTCTGGCTGCGAATCATGTGTAAGAAAGCATATATAACTATGGAAGCGGTCACCGAATATAGAGAAAAGAAAGAGTGGTTTGATACAACACAACAGTGTGAGTGGTGAAGGATCTGTTTCTGGGTAGGAGAGGAATCAAACCCTTTTCACTGGTAAGTATTGATGTCACTAACCACAAACTTCTTTTCATCGATTCACTTCAAATCATGGAAATCACGTTTTCGTCAATTCTCTTTTCGGATGATTCTTTGCTGTGCCCTTTCGCGATTCTTTAGATCCTCTTTTCGTTATATTGTCTCTTAAGAAACATGGAATAGTGGGTTTGACTTTAATTTTTCTGGGTCCTCTTCTTTTTTGATTTTGTGGTCGCAGTCAATAGAACAATGGCTTCAGATCGGAAATTTCACACTTTCGAGGAGGTCGCAAAGCACAACCAGACCAAGGATTGTTGGCTCGTCATTTCGGGAAAGGTATGTTTCTTTTTCTTTGGGAGAATTTCCGATTTGCTTCAATTTATTGATTATCTTGGAGAAACGACGACGGGTTTAAGATGAAATCAAGGGGTTCAGTACATGCTTTTTGGGTTTAAGTTAACGCTCCTTCGTCTGGTTCGTGTGTTTGATCTGATGTCTTGTTTCTCCTGCTATACTGAATCAGTCAATTTTTTATTTTCTCTCTTTTCTGTGTGCATTTGTGTGTAGTTGGTGATTAGCTCTGATAAGAGCAGCTGTCTAGCTAAAAGACTCCTAACATGTTTGTGTCTAACGTAATCCCAATTGAATTTGTGTCTCAGTAACTTGAGTTCAACTGGAATTTTGTACTTGTTCAATCGAAAAACAAACAAACGTACCCTTAACCTTGCAGGGAATTTAGTGGTCCTTACGATTGAAAATTCTGGTTTTATAGCAAATGTTAGATTAAAATAAAAACTCATAAAAGAAGAACTAAATCAAAAGTTCTGTTTAACGATGGGCATATATGTCACTACTGATTTGAAAGTTACTGCCCAAGGAGTTGCTCATCGCTCATTATTAGTATGTGGGCTGGGCAGCTCTAATCATAGGGTGTTAATTGGGTCTATTAATCCGACTACCCAATCCAACCCAAATTGGGTTTAGTTATCTTTGCAATTGGGTCGAGTTATCTTTGTAATTGGGTCAATCCAATCTCGAATGGGTTAGATGATGGGTTATGCATGTTGAATCCGATATCTACTTCAACTAGATGAAAATTATTAAATAATGTTAATAATAATAATAATAATAATAATATAACTGTTATTAAATTTAATTTCTTTATTCTGTTAATTAAATGCTTATTTTTTAAATATTAAATTGTTCAATTTTTAAATATTAAATAATATAGTTTATTTTTTAAAAAATTGTTTTTGAAATTACAAATTTTAACAAAAAGATTTTTTTTATATATTCATCCCTCTACCCAATCTAACATGATTAAGGGTGAATTGTGTTGGATTGAGTCTAATAAAAAATGTAGAGACCTAACTCAACCCAACCTAAGATCTTTTGATTGGATTGGGTGATTAGTTTGCTAACCCAAGATGTTTTGATCAGATTGAGTGATGGATTTGCCAAATCCAACCCTTATACTCATATTTAACCATGTCTATTACTATGTGAAATTATCTTGTTATCGTATCATACAGTGATTTTGAGTCCATACCTTTGATTGTGGGAAAAAGTATGCCAGGAATATATATTAAAATACCAAGAGACTATTCAATCTGTAGGTAGTTATTTTCATATGCCATTTGTATATTCACTATAGTGTAGATGCTTTATCGCTTGAATTCTGTTGATGCGTGAATGGTTTGGAATTTGGATTAACCTGTTGATTTATTTAACTTTTGAATGTGATGTGTGATTTGAGAGGTGAAGCTTTTTTCAAACCAGCCTCCTCGTTTGGGAGTTTCTTAAGATATTTGGATGTAGATAGTTAATATCATGCGACCCTCAAATAGGCTCCTGTATTAATTTTTATGGGTATTTTAAAGTTCCCAAATTGGGGGGCTTAAGAGGATTTTAAGCATCCAAACAAGGGGGACGAAATTCATTAACCTCTCACATACCTTTCATCAATTTGATTCCTCCTTTTGTCACCTCCCCACTCCCAAACATTACAGCGACGACAGTAACCACTCTCACTGAAATAGCTGAGTAGGCATCCTTTTTTATGCAAGCTGTTTATGTTCCTAGTGAAACAGAAAGATGTTAGTCATATATGCGTTCAGGGGTGATCTTCCCTAGATGCCAAAGGCTGTGATCTCATTGCTCTTGATGCAATCTGAGTTGCCTCACTGTTCTGTAACCCATCCTTTATACAAGATACTGGCTCATATGACATTGGGCAGGAGGAAACCCTCTTTCACTATTCTGAACGATAGAAGAAGCAAGCCTATTTTTCTCTATTTAAGCATTACCTGAGATTGCAATGCCCCATTTTGAGGCCTATTCAAACACCCATAAAGGAGTGCAGAACAGAACCCCATGTATAATGGCATGAGTTTTTATTCTATAGCTTGAATTCTACTTTTGTTATGATGTTAATTTCTGCCACTGAACAAAACATTGTGCTTCAACAATTTCAGGTCTATGATGTCACCCCTTTCATGGAGGAACATCCCGGAGGTGATGAGGTTTTGTTGTCTGGCACCGGTGTGTTCATCTCATCTGAAGCTTATTAATAAAAGCACCAAAATTTTACCATATTGATTATTATCACTTTGTGAATTACAGGGAAAGATGCAACCAATGATTTTGAAGACGTGGGACACAGTGATTCTGCAAGAGACATGATGGCAAAATACTACATCGGTGAGATTGATGCATCAACTGTTCCCCTAAAGCGGACATACGTTCCACCTCAGCAATCTCTGTACAATGCTGAGAAGACTTCAGATGTTGTGATCAAGATCTTGCAATTCCTGGTCCCTCTCCTGATATTGGGCTTGGCCTTTGTTGTCCGGCAGTACACCAGGAAAGAGTAATTCCTTCTATAGCAAATTTGACCCCCGTGAAGGGGTCTGTTAGCTTTATAGTGTCATTTGGAGAACAGTGTTTAGTTTCTTTATGGGGTCTGAGCATTGAATCTGGATCAGACTATTATTGAGTAAGCCATGTTTTCCAATCCAACTTTCTTTGGTATTGGTATTAGTGTCATTTATGAATTGAGAACTTAATGTTTGGACGGGATAAAGTTGGTTTTCTTTCTTTTTATTAAGGATCGCTGCATTTTTAATATTTATTTCCGCATTACTTTATTTATCAACCTATCATTTATTATGAACATGCATGTGCACGCTGGTAGTAGCAATTACCTCTTTTCCAGGCCCTTCAATGCCGCAATTCAAGGACCTTGCGTGGTTGATCGACAAACCAAGTCAACCTCCTAATTCCTATTACTCTTAAATAAGATATAAGATCCCTTAAGATTCAGATCTTGTGTAAATTATTGCAGATCTCATATTCAAGATTTCATGATGAATATTTTTTTGTATTAGGAAAGAACTTAAATTTTTTTGTGATTTTAGAAATGTTTGAGAGTTTTTGTAGAATAATTCATTTTCTGTGATGGAGTAAGATCTTACAAGTTTAAGATTTTGATGGAAAATTCACGGTTAAAGATTTATTGAAGGGAGGTGAACTCTTAAATAGTAGATGTTATGTTTAAGATTTTGACTAAAAATTTAAAATTCTTTTACTAAAGAGGTTCAATTTTACATGCTAATTACAAAATGGGTAAAATGTTACAATTACAATGTGAGATTATAATTAATTTGAAAATATAACTCAAAACAAGAGTAGATACAAGGAGAAATGGGAGAGGACACTATCTTATTTAAGGGAAAGAAAATGACTTGATAAAGAAGAAATGACTAAAACGAAGACAAGAGGAACAACCGACAACAACTCACAGGGAGACAACAACTCACACGAAGACAAGAGGAACAACCGACAACAACTCACAGGGAGACAACAACTCACACGAAGACAAGAGGAGGGAGACAACAACTCACAGAGAGTAATTTCAATTCAAATTTTACACTACACTCATTATTATTTATAATCTTACTGACTTGAGCGTTGTACCATTTCTACAGGTGGAACCCTCTCATTTCTTTGGAACCAATTCATGAAGTTGGAAGGATACAATTCGATGACCATCTCAAAATTTAACTGTCAACTACATGCTCTGATGATTGATAGATATCCTCTTCACTAGAATATTTATCATTAAAGATGCATTAAGTTGAGATGTTGTTGCTCAAATATCAAATTAGCAGTTTTGGAGAAGGAGGAACCTGAAACAACAATTAAAATGATTGTCGGTTAATTTTTTACATTATTGTCAATGGTGAGAGTAGCAGATTTGGAAATGACAGTAAGTAGTGGGCGAGTTTGATATGAAAATCTGAGAAGTAACAAGTGACATAGAGCATGGGTCAAGCTCTGAAACTAGCAGTGTAGTGCACAATTAAAATGACAGCGTGAAGCAAGGCTTTTAGCATGCTATCCCAACACCCCCATGATAATAGCATATATTATACCATATCTTTCGGTATGGTGCTACTTATTATGATGTTCCCTTTAATAAATTGTTACTGTTCACTTTGATTTACATAATGTGAAAGAGGAAAGGTGGATTTACATGGAAGAATTGCATCATCGACACCTTCAAGGATAAAAAGAATCCTAAGGAATCAACCAAGTTTGTTGTAAGTACAAAAAGTTTGCACTTATTAGGTCAAAATGTCCACACATCGCCTTCAAGCTTTGGACCAAGATCCTTGACCTTTCAGGGATGTGAATGTTCATTATTTCTTTCCTACTATATAAAGGGATTCATTAACTTGATCGTCTAAAAGACTCCAAACACTTATTCTTTGTTTTATATACAAACACTTATTGTTTGTTTTATATACATGTACAAACCTTGGACGTCCAATTATAGTACCTTTTAAAATATTATTTTCATGTTTTTTTATTTAAGATTAAAGTGACTTTAACAGAAAATTTGTTAGTAAAATATATTTAGCTAATACATTTTTAACTGAATTCTGAGTTTATAAACTAGCAGTTTAAGTGTTTGGTAAAACTAAATAATAATTTAGCTGCCAAAATTAAATGGTTCAATTTAGTGTTTGGTAAAACTAAATGAAGATACTCTCCGCCCATTCAACAAAATAATTTATATGGTTCAATCTCAATTGTTAATTGATATACATATGTGCCAAATGTTCAAGACTAAAATGGGTTCCATACCCATGTTCATCCGTGAGTTCTTATGATTATTACTTTCTTTGATGTTTCTAGTTGTAAAAGTGAATGTTATCATATAATATTTGGTTTCTACCATTTACTCTCCTTTTTTAAATCATTGGTTCAAATATAAGTTTACGAAGACATTTCTGTATAGTAGTTTTCTTATATGATTTATACTATCTAATTGGTTGAAACATTATCTTCCAATTTTACACCAAAGTAACATTTAAACAAGATTATTGTTGAAAGAAAATATTCAATAAGCAAAAGGTCGTCTGAGGGCATATGTGTTTTTGTTTGTGCGTCGTAGGTGTAAATGCCTAACCCAACTGAGTAAAATACATTTAATCATGAGCATTCGGTTGTAGTGTCTCATCTACCAGTAAAGAATGCCTGATGGTAGCATCTCACCAACTAGTAAAGAATGTCTCATTCATTTGATGAAATGCATCCCGAAAATCTATCCGGTTGAAGGCCATCTTGTAGAACCATTTTTGTTTATTACTATGTAGAATGTCCATTGTGTTTTGTGTCTTGGGTTGAGTGTTCACGTATCCTCTTAGGCATGTTTTACGGAGGGTTACCATGGATTAAATTTTTCAAAATCCAAATAAATAGATTGGATTTAAAATTCATATCCATTTTAATTAGATCAAATTTATTTAAATTTTTTTAAAATTCATTTAAAGTGGATTAAATCTAGACTAGCCCACTTTGTTAATTAGATTAAATTCCCTTTGTTAATTACATTAAATCGATTTTGATATGGACACATAATAACTTGGCTCGAACTAGGCTTAAGCCGACTTAACCTGGACGTGGACCAACTCGGCTCGACATCGACCTCAGCCTGGACCACTCGACATCCAGGGACAGGACCACTTGACATTGGCCCGGGCGACTCAAAATCGGCCCGAGCCCGGACACCTCGACATCGATCCGGTAGGGACGACTCGACATCGACGTAGGCCGGGATGACTCGACCCTAGCCCGGGCCCGCTCGACTCGACATCGGCCCGGGATCGCTTGGCTCGTCATTGTCTTGGGACTGCTTGTCTTGACAACGGTCCGGGCCCGCTCAGCTTGACATCGGCCCCAGGCCCGAACAACTCAACATCAGTCGGGTCCGAACAACTCAACATCAGTCAGGCCCAGACGACTCAACATCAGTTTGGGCTCGCTCTGCTTAACATTGGCTCAGGCCTGCTTGGCTTGACATGGACCCGCAATTGCTCTCGACTCGACATCGGTCCAGGCCTACTCAGCTCGACCTCGGCCTGCTCGGCTCGACATCAGCCTGGGCCCGCTCGGCTCATTATCGACCTTGGCCCGCTCAGCTCGACATTGATTGGGGCCCAGGCCCGCTCGTTTCGACATCGGCCCGGGCCAACTCGACTCGACATCGGCTTGTCATTGGCCTGGGATTGCTTGTCTCACAACAGTCCAAACAACTCGACATCAGTCTGGGCCCGCTCTGCTTAACATCGGCCCGGGCTTACTCAGTTCGACATTGACCCGCAACTGCTCGACTCAACATCAGCCCGGGCCCGCTCAGCTCGACATCGCCCCAAGCCTGGAACGCTCGGCTCGACATCAGCCCTGGCCTGCTCGATTCCATATCGGACCCGAAAGACTTAGCTCCACATGGGCCTTGACCGACTCGACTAGACATTGGCCTTGACCGGCTCAACTTGATATCGGCCCGAGCCCAGAAGACTCGACATCGACCTGGGCCTGCTTGACATCGACCCAGGTCCACTCGGCTCGACATCAACCCGGGTTCGCTCGACTCGACATCGGCCCGGGATCTCTCGGCTCGACATTGGCTTGGGATTGGGACTGCTAGTCTCGACATCGGTTCGGGCCTGCTCGGCCTGGGCCACCTCAGCTCAATATCGACATTGGCCTGCTCAGCTCGACATCTGTCGTGCCCGAATGACTCAATATCAGCCTGGGCCTGCTTTGTTTGACATCGGCCCAGGCTCGAACGACTCTACATCCGTTTGGGCCCGCTCTGCTTGACATCAGCTTGGGCCTACTCGGTTCGACATTGACTCGCAACTGCTCGACTTGAAATCGACCCAGACTCCCTTGGTTTGACCTTGGCTCGGGCCTACTTGACTGGACATAAGCCCGGGCCTTTTCGGCTCATTATGGACCTTGGCCCGCTCAACTCGACATCGGCGCAGGCCTGCTCGACTTGACATCGGCTTGGACACGCTCGACTCAAATTCAGCCTGGGCCTGCTCGACTCCATATCGGACCCGAAAGACTCAGCTCAACATGGGCCTAGACTGGCTCGACTAGACATTGGCTTTGGTCAATTCGGCTCGATATCAGCCTGGCCGACCTGGGTCAACTCAATATCAGCCACCCAACTCAACTTGGCCCAGGGTTGACTCAGCTCGACTTTGCCCCAAAACGAGCTTGGTCAACTTTGGCCCATATCGATTTGATTCGACTTGGGCCCAGACAACTCGACTTGTGGACTTGAGCCAACTTTGCTCAACTTAAGCCCAGATTGTCTTGGCTCAACCTGGATCGGACCAAGTCAAAATCCAACCCAAATGCTATTTGGATAATCCAAAAATGTATTCAATCTATATCTAATCCATATCCCAATTAAATGGATCAGATTTAAAATCCAAAAATATGAATATGGATTTGAGATAAATCCATTTAAATGAAATAATATGGATTTGGATATTGTATGGTATAAATAAGCACCAAGGGTAAAACATTATATAAAAAATTAATTGTTGAGCATGTGTAAGATTCTACTTTATTGAGTGATATTTTAGTTGAATAGGTATTGGCTTGCTTTCTTTGAATGAGAGAAAAGTATTGCACAAGCAGTCACTCAAAAAAATATTTTATATTTTCTATAACGCAGTGAATCTTTGAAAGAGGTTAAAGGTATAAAAAATAGAGGATATCTATTTATGTAATTCATCCTTAAGCTATGATGACGATTCTAAAGAAATGGCAGTTGACTCTAGTCATTTCAACTATATACAAGTGTTAAATACTATGCTTCATGACCATATTAGAATTGGTATAGAATCAAAAGATTCTTCATTCGTTAGATATGTTGAATCTTAAGAAATAACTAACTATCGAACTTAGATAAGCTTGTTTTTTATGTGGTTCTGAACCCTCCTCCATACAGGAGTCCAAAACAAATTCTACGAAAAAACCCTCTTATTCGTTTTTTACATTTCAGCCAAAAAATAATGAAGTATGAAACTGACACTGAAGTATGGATAGAATAGACTATACTGACCGTCAAATCTTCCCCGGCAATAAATAAATTATACAAAATGAAGTATGGAACTAAATCTAAGTAATACTAAAGTATGCTCATTTGTTCAATTATTGTATTTTCTTACGATTATTAGCATATAATTTTATGCATTATTTAGTTTTAGTGCGTTTAACATACATTTTAATTTGAAGAAAGTAAGATTGCAAGAGAGAGCAAAGAGATGGATGGACCTGACTATTAAATGGAAGTGTTAGACCTGTTGAGTAAAAGCTGAATTTACACGCCATTAAGCATACAGGGCTTAACCAGCACCCCTAAATATTACCCAATTCCATCAAAGACACCTCAAACTCAGATCATACGCAACTGGTCAGCGGCTAAAAGAGTCAAAAGGGGGGGCTCATGAGTTAATGTTCAGTCAAAAGGGCCAACATTAATAATTGTAGATAATATCTCAGCCTCTTCAATCGGGTTACAGGCACCAACTACTCCTGCTTTTAGCAAAGGTGCTCCCAGATGTGTCCCAAATCAGAATTGAAAAAGAAAAGAAACGGATGGAGCCAGCGTGAAAAAGAAGTGAGATAAAAGAAATGCCCTCTAAATCTAGCCAAATTCAATGCCCACATTAAGGCAACATTGTGGAAACCAGAGCTCGTAAATAAGCAGTGGCAAGTTTCAGCATGCCGAGCCGAGATGCCATCTAAATCTAGCCAACTTCAATCCCCACATTAGCCAACATTGTCCAAACCAGAACCTCGTAATTAAGCATGGCAAGTTTCATCATGCAACAGACTTCATTCGGTTGTAATAACTCAAAATTTGCAGTACTTTTAGATGAGTGGAGAAATCTGGCAGCTTGAAAGTAAAGATCTTTTGGCAACATCATAACTGGTTCGGTTTGTTTCAGTATCACCTGCCGTCATCGTAATGATGCCTCTATTTTCATTTTGTCATGAAGGGTCACAACCAAGTTATGGGCGTCATCTAGCAGCTTCCAAACATCGAGGTGTCCAGCCATGCCATTGCATTCCTTAATGATCTCGTCCATGCTGCTATACTTCTCAATAATCAACTTTCTCCTTTGTAGAACTGAAGCTGCTATTGCGTAAAGCAATAAATCGTCTGTTGGTGGAGCTCGCTGCCTAATTCTGCTCCATGCAGATTTCCCAATGCCTGCTCGGATTGCTGCTTGATCTGCCCACATTACTTCCCAAAGGCAAAGAGTCTGCTCAAATGTCAACTCCCTTCTAAACAATACCACCACCATCCTATACACAAAAAAGCAATCCTCGGCCTGCAGCTTCTGCAAATGCCTAAACAGGTGGCCATCCTTGAACTTGATAATTTTTGCAACTATATCAAGTTGCCTCCTAATACCCACCTCATCAAGCCTGAAATTTTGCCTAGCCTTTCTCATGAATCCAACAAAACACCAGAAAGCCTCGTGATCTTCTGGTATAACACTAACTATAGGTGATAGCAAATCACTCATACCCTGGCAGTAGCCAATTTCAGGGTCGTACAAAGCATATGCTTCAAGAATTGCAACCAGTCGAGCAGCATGAAAGATTCTGCTGGCATCTAGGTGACCATAATCCTTCAATCCAACAGCCTCAGCAGAACGATGTGCCCTACAGTCTGGTACAACAGCTTGAGAAGGGGAGTATGGCATCCATTCCCCATTGGCACGTACTGCATCAAGTCGGATGATCCGTTGCCATGTGGCAAAATCTTCATTAGTCCATAGTTTCGACGGAACTTTCATTAGAGAGGGAGAAGAATTTTCCTTAGGTGTCTTGGAATTGTTGTCTTCCTGACCATCATCAGAAGGAAATGACTGAATTATCTCAGGACCTTCTGAGGAGTCTGAATCAGTGGAATCAGTATCCAGTACAGAGGTATCAGCATTGCTAACGTTTGGAGCATCATCTCCTTCCAACAGGGCACTAGATGGATCATCTGAATATTCAGCATCTGGACTGTGTTCCTCACTGGAAAGAGACTCTCTGGCACTTGTTGCATCTTCAGAACTAGGAGAACCGTAATCTTGAATAAGACTTCCACCATCCCCTTCATAACTGATTTCACCTATTTCATTTAACTTGAAGCTCCCACCATTATTGTGCTTTAGCAGCTGCCGGCACTGTCTGCGAAATTTCTCATACTCCTTTCTGCATTTAGAGATTTAGAATTAAACTGAAAAAACAGACGAGGGAAGGGCACACAACATAAAGTTTTGAATACTGCAAAAACATGATGGATCCATCATATATACTTTACCTATTTTGAGTTCTTATAGCATCTCTTTCTTCTTTGGTACTGTCCAAGTCATAGCTGTATAAATGGACATGTAATTAGTAAACATAGAAAAGTTCATATAAATTAATACAAATGGAAAAGTATGGGAAAAAATAGTTCAAAATGACATAAATAAAGAAGCCCATCAATATCCTTTCAGGTGTAGGATGAAGCGAAGAATAAAGTTTGTGCTACCTCAAATAAGAGATAATTAAGGTTCTTCGTAACCAAGATGCAACACAGTACTAAAGATTTAACCAGGAGCAAGATATTTCAAATCACATTGTCTAACAGCATGTCCATTTTGTATCTGATGGCAGGACATAATCCAAATTTCCTAGATCCCAAATATGTAAGAAAAATAAACAGTAAGCATTATTTAGAAATGAAGCATAAAAGATAGCATGCTTACACTCCGAGTAGGAATGGCCAAACTTCAGCTCTAATAGTAGGATCAACACCCTGCATCAGATATTTATACGTAATCAAGTTCAAGGAGAAACAGCCAAACCAGAAAAATTTAAAATCTAAACAATCAGATCGGTAAACTCACTCCACTGTGAACTCTTTTCAGGATATTTATACGTAATCAAGTTCAAGGAGAAACAGCCAAACCAGAAAAATTTAAAATCTAAACAATCAGATCAGTAAACTCACTCCACTGCGAACTCTTTTCTGGAACTTAATTCCACCATCCCGAATTCTCCCATCTTGGGTAAACAAGCTTTTCCATTGCTGAGGTGAAAGTACTTGTTTCCTTTTCCTACGCGACCACGGTGATTTAAGACGACCTCTGAAAATTAAGCCACAAGGATAATCTCATTACTATTACTTGTATTTGAATTTTAGATTAGAGAAATATAGGAAGTCATCAAGTAAGAAATTCAGGGAGTGAAAAGGTACACAAAAATATACTCTTCCAGATTAACAGCAAATCACAGCACTGCAGTATAATAGCTAATTTTTCCAAGTCAACTGTGGCTTACTTCTTTCCCCAAGAATTGAGCAGGCGTATACAAGTTTTAGTATTTTAAAATCACAAAAATATGTGCATGATACATGACGCAAAAAAAAATTAAATGCATTCAGCATTAAAAGCCATCAATTTTGAAATTAATTTTATAATATGCAGCAATAATTTACACTTGAAAATGAACTATATATCAAGTTGAAGAAATCCCAGTGTACTTAAACAATGGAGTTCCTGTGCAATGTAAAGTTCAGCATTGACTTGAAAAATATCACATATTTGTCGCTGTGTACTGCTAAATTTACAAAACACAGCCTTGGAAAATTAAAACAGTTGATTCCAAAATCCAAAAGAGATTACAGCATCACCATTTTCTGTTAAAATTTTTAACTTTAGTACTGATGAAGTACGAAAATATGGGCATGCAATTAAAAAAAAAAATGAGGAGTGCCCGGGACGAATAAAAGTTGTACCTGACGACTTGATCAAATCAACATCCCTCATATACATATATCTAGATTAAAACTTAAAAACTGTAAACCTTCTTAGATTTAATTTGTCATGTCATGAAATATACTTTTTCAGTCTCAAATTAACACATCCGTAACATACACTAGCACAAATCTTCCGATCAAGATCACCATTTAGTTACGGTTTTTCACCCACTATTGATTTGTCACGAGAAAAGGAATAGGAGGATAAACAGTTTGAGGGAAGAAGAAGAAAACTTTGGAATAAAGAAATCTACTAAACAGACAAAAAAAAACTCCAGCAAAACCAAAAGAGAGATCTGTCTCCTTCCCACTACCTTGTCCTCCTCAACCCTACAACCCTTTCAGAAACAAATCAGGATTTCCTTGTTTAATTATGGAAAGCATTGTTTGCAATTCAAACAAAATCAACGATTCAACAAGCGAAACACACAATAAGACCGAAATGCTGCAGAGCAAAGAAACCCAAAAACAGAAACGCAACAAACACAAGCTGATCAACCTAAGCGGACACTGATAGCACAACTGGGATGCGCAGAGGTGGAGATCTGGCACGAAATAAACACAAAAGTAATAGAAATCTCAGCGCTGAATAAAAACAGTTTAAAAAATGAGCAGAGAACAGGAGAATGAAGAAGAGAAACTTACCGATCAGAAGACGAACAGGAAGCAGGAGAGGAAGAAGTGACAACGAATAGAACCGATCGCAAATGGATCCACGACGAGGAGGACGACGACGATTGTGACGACGACGACGAAGGAGAAGAATTCGAGGACGACGGTTGCGAATTGAGACTTCGTCTAAGGGGATTCATCTATAAAATCCTTCTATGTACACTTTTTCGTGTTTAGTTTTTCCTAACAGTGTAACTAAATCGGAATCGAAAACAGTATCCTCTGGCTAGGTTTTTGTGCGATTGCGACGACGCTCTCTAATTGGTTCATTCGAGAGGTCCTAGGTTTTCACCTACTAACAGCGCAGAATACGGCGGCGACGAGAGCAAGGCCGGCGAGGGCTGTGAAGAGCACCGCCGGAGTTACCGCCGCCGCGGACATTGAAAGCAACCCGGCGGTGCCGGTGACGAAGTGAGTATCGCTGGTGGTGCTGAAGTGAGTGGATGTGACCATGGATAGTGAAAGTACAAGAATACCCTTTCCTCGATTGATCGTTTCTGAAATCGTTTGAGAACCGAAACTAGTTTGAGAGAAAGAAGAGAAGAGAGTAGAGAGGCAAAGGGAGTATCAAGGGAGAGAGAAAGGACTAAAACGGAAATAAATAGAAAATTTGAAGGAAAGAAAGAAATGAAGACTGGTAGAGTAGGGAAAGAAAACGAAGCAGAATCTAAACTAATATGCTTTTGTGGGAGGAGAAGGGTGCAAATGTCAAAACGCTGCCGTTTCTCTCTCTCTCTCTCTCTCTCTCTCCTTATATTATCACATCATTCAAACTTTCGAACTAACTAACTAATCTCTCAATCTGCTCCTTTGTTAAAGCTCCCAAGTTTCAATTAACTAATTTAATTACTAATTAATAAAATGAAAAATTATGCCAACAAGATTATCCTTTCCTCCGTTTATTAATAAATTGCCTTCTAATCTAATCTAATCTAATCATGGGTCAATAGCTTTATTTCCAGTAAAGCTATTAAATGTTGCAGACCTATACTTCCGTAATATAGGTAATTTCTTTGGCCTTTTCCAAAAGTTGTTATCTCTTTTTCCTTTATGCTGTTCAATTAAAATTAGTAGTCTGTCACAAAATTAAACCCAATGAGACTGATTTTTTATTTCTTAAATAATATAATGAATTTAATTTTTATAGATAAAATAAGTATCATTGAAAAAAGACTTCATTTGCTCTCATATTAATTAGGTGCAAGAAGAAAAATTGTATTTTTTTTTGTGTGAATCGCATGACAATAATCAAATTGAGATTAATCATGGTAATTCAAGTTTCTGTCTCGAGTCACACATGTTCTTGGTTTTTAAAAATCCCACACTATAAACAACTCTGCTTAAAATATTACCATGGCATGTGATGTTAAATATTTGTTTATACAACAGGATTTTACATAATTGGCAGTTGTATTTGTATTGTAAATTATTGCCTTTGAAGAAATTAGTGAACAGTCATCTTAATTAAATTTAATTTTACTAAACTCGTAACAATAATTCAAATATGAAATTCGCTTATGGAAAATCATAACAGTTATATGAATTCAATTAAATTTAATAGGAAAATTTTAATTTTATCGTGCTTTATAGGTTTGATTTTCAAATATGCATAAAAAAAACTATGTTATTAAATGGATCACTCATATGGCGTATGGCGTTTGTGATTTAATGAACTATTTAAGTTCAACTTTCCATCTTTGTAAACAATATTAATGTTCTAATATTTTGTTCGAATAAGAATAAGACAGTTAAAATCAATAAAATATTTTGATGTCTTGAGATATTTGAGATAATATTACTAGTCTATTGTTTATTTTGAAACTTTAAGTTTTATCGTAACTTTGTTTTTAATAAGTTGTTGATGGAAAAAACGTACCACACACATAATCACGAAGCAATGCAAGAAAATAAACAACACAAGATTTAACGTTGTTTAGTCGCCAACTGTCACCTACAACCACACGGACAACTATTAGGTTTTCATTTTATCCTTTTACACACCAATTACAAGTACAATAATCTCTTTAAATATAAATTATAAATGGGACACAATGATTAAGCCCACTCATTAAACATGGTGTCTAGTCAGCCCAACCTAATTGGTCTTGACTTTATACCCAACAATCTCCCACTTGAAACCACGGAACAATGTTCACATGCACTTCAACTGTGTACATGTATTTCTATAATTTGTCGACGAAACTCAATGTTCCACCTCTAGTTGTCACCATCATCCCCTGAGTTTCAACACGTCAGTCACTGACCCATTCTCTGTTCCTATCGGCTCCCACTTACAGGAACTGTCGAATCCTGGAATAGCCTGAGAACAAGCATACTCCATACTCAACAAGAAATTTTCTAGAGATTTTTAACAGCTGGAATACTGGTTCTCCTAACCCACTATCGTCTAGGAACCTCTATTGAAGCACGACCCGTGCTCCCACTGCCGTAAGTACCTCTGACTAGTCTACTTGAACTTTTCCATGCTCGTTCATCCTGAATTTGACCTTTGGCTTTGAGTTTCATTCTTGTAAAGACAACCCTCTTTTGCCCACGAGATTCTGTGAACCAGACTTTGTTTATCTTCTAAATTGGGATGGTCACTCCCTCAGACGGTAATCCGACCATATACAACGAATCTCTCTTTCTTCTGCGGACCATGACAAGATTTTCCATTGACAACCTTCCACTGTTAATTTCCGAACTTCACTTCATATCCCTGTTCGTCCAACTGCCTAATAGAAATCAAACTTTTTGTCAAGCTTGGAACAACTCTGACATCCTTCAAAGTCCAGAAACCAATTGGTGTCTTCAACACTATGTCACTCATGCCTGTAACCTCAAGAGTTTTGTTGTCTGCTAGTTTTACCTTTCCAAAGTCTCCAATAACTAGATTATGCAATACTTCACTATTGTGGGTAGCATGAAATGAAACACCAGAATCTATGACCCATGAATCCACACTGTTATCCGCGCAACAGACTAAAAGGTCCTCATTTGCGAAGTCTTCTGCAATGTTTACTTGTTTATCATTTGGGCATTGATTCCTGAAATGCCCCACCTCCTTGCAGTTCCAACAAGTTTCACTTGGACAATCACAAGTCTTTGATTGACTCCTTCTTTTGTTCTTGCTCCCACTATCTCTGATATTTTTCTTACCTCTGATGACATATAGCGATTCACTAGATAATTCCCATAACTTTTTATTCGGACATCCTCGCCAAGAATGAGATCATGAATTTTCTCAAAAGTGAATCCATCGGATCCCGCTGAATTGATAATTGTTGTAACCATTCCGGACCAACTATCAGGCAAAGAAGATAACAATAGTAAAACTTCAACTTCATCATCGAATTTAGTGCCCACAGACATAAGTCTGGCTAAGATCGAATTTGTTTTATTGATGTGTTCAGTAACTGAATTGTCTTCCTTCATCCTTGTGTTTACCGATTTTCTAATCAGAAACACCTTGTTTGCAGCAAATGGCTTCTCATACGTGTTAGACAATGCTTCCATGATACCTTTCGTTGTCTTATCCTTCATGATGCTGAACACAATATTCTTGGTCAAAGAGAGTCGGATAACGGACATAGCTTTCTGATCCAAACCTGCCCACTCTGCATTAGACATCTTTTCTGGCTTGTCACCTAAAACCACATCCAAATCTTTATGAACTATAAAATCCTCAATTTGCATTTTCCACCAACTAAAATCTATACCATCGGATTTTTCAATTCAAAACTTCTCGTCTTCTGCCATTTCAAACGACTAGACGAGATACTCAGTGCAACTAATTTCAGATCTTGGCAAATTTTTATTTTTTTTAAATCAAGAACACAAAAAACTGCACCACCCAAAATCACTCACCAACAGACCTGGTCGCAGTCCCCACTGCACTGGCGCGCTCTGCACCACCACCGTCACTGGTCACCGCCGCAATTTTCACGTCTCGTTGATTAATTTCTGCTGATTGAATCTCTAGTGTGTAAACGAACCAACCTCTGATGCCACTTGATGGGAAAAACGCACGCGGAAGCAACACACATAATTACGAATCAATGCAAGAAAATAAACAACACAAGATTTAACGTGGTTCAGTCGCCAACTGCAATCTACATCCATACGGGCAACTATTAGGTTTTCATTTTGTCTTGTTGCACTTCAATCACAAGTACAATGACCTCTTTAAATAGAAATTAAAAAGGGGACACAATGATTAAGCCCAATCACTTAATATGGTGTTTAGTCAGCCCAACCCAATTGGTCCTGACTTCATACCCAACAGTCGTCTTTGGAGTTTAAAGAGGAAGACATGTTTAAATTGTCGTTGGTTTTGATTCATAAACGAAGTAAAACTATTGTGCGTATAAGAATAAACCCCACATCCGAGGTCTAAAGGGAAATGAAGGTTCATGAATGAAGGTTCGTCTTTGAATCCACTTTTAGATTTCCAGATATGACATTAATGTTTCAATCTCAAACCTGTTAAAATACATAACTAAGATCAATCATCGTATCTGAGTTATTGCCCACTTTAAATTTTGAAACTCAATCATTGTTTTGTCCTTAATAGGTGTATGGAGGATTAAAGGAGAAAAATATATTTAAATTGTCATTGTCCTTGACTCTTAAGTAATTTTGGATTATTGAAAATACCAAAACAAGCCCCTAATTAAGGTTTAAAGGGAACGAGGGTTTATATTTGAAACCATTTTTCAATTCTCATATATGACATAAATGTTTCGACTCAAGTCCATTTATAATATTAGTAGGGGCAATTACTGTATTTATAGTATTATTCATCACAATTTTATTGATAAAAGATACTTTAAAAGGTCAATATATGAATATGTATTTAAATCCTCCTTAATCCTAATATTTTGTTGTATGAATGAAAAGATAATTTTAAAAACAAATCATCATTCTCTTTAATTTGAATGAATCAGAAAATTAACTTCAAAGATAATTGATCCCTTAAATCTTGATTAGGAGATTTGTTTCAATAGTCTAATAATTTTCATAGTTTAAAGTCAACACTATAGATAATTTAAAGAAAATATTATCCCTTACGAAGGAATTTAAAAACAAAAGCCAATACTCTAAATATTAAAAAAAAAATATCCGTCTCGCTTCAAGCCATTTCAAAAGTAAAGTGTACTTTTTTTTTTTAACTTCTAGTCTTACATTAAGTTTGAATAAAGAAATTAAAAAATAACATATTTATATAATAAAAGAAAAAAAAGGAAGTAGTACAATGGATTAAAATTTTCATATAAATTAAAATTAACTTATTTACTTTATTTTCATAAATGTATTAATCCATTTTTTTCACAGTCTCCACTGTTGAAAGTATTACTGTAAAGAAAAAAGACACAACTCACATTGTTATTACCAGTGCAGTTTGTGTACCTTCTTTGCAACATGGCAAGTTTCATCATTCATTATCTGAATTTCTTCCCAAATAGGAAATAATTTTTATACAATAAAAGAGACTTATTTATACATAATTATATTTCACGAAGGTTATTTTGTTAAAGTGGAAAAACTATTCTAAAAATTGTTTTTTATAAATATTTAATGTACTTACATACATACAATTTAAATATATGATTATTGACTAAAAATATCTGTTAAGACGTTATTAAATATTGTGAATAGGAAAGCAAAAAATGGTAAAACTATAGTGCGAATGTTATAATTAGGATGTTTATGAGGGATAGATTGCAATCAGCCGTTATAGTAAACCTAAAAAGGAATTAATATAGTATGACATAGATAATTTTAAAATTTAATGATAATTTAATGATAAAATTTTGAACTGATAATTATAAATCTATATTTAATCTTTCAAAATATGATTTTAGTTTGGTGGAAGCATTGATTAAGACAACATGTTTATAGTAATTACAAATTAGTAATCTGATCCTGACATCTAATATCCGGTCAAAAGCAGGTTGAATTTGTGTGCATAACTCCACCGACTTGAGCGTAACACAATCCCATTATAAAGTGCTGAAAATTTTCAATCCAGAAATTAATATTTGATAATCAATTATTAATTTACTTTAAAAACGATCAAATTTTCTAAAGTGAATTACTTAATTTACAAAGATGAATCTAGGTGGAGTGTTATTAAAGTTCGGACACTCCTTTTAAATGGTGTGTTCATGTTAAATACACGTATCAGATACGACACTCGTACAATACTTGTATGACACTTATCGGTTAAGGGTTCAAATTAAAAAAATATTTATTTAATTTCTGATAATTTTAATATAAGTCTAACACAATTTTAAAAAAGATAAATACATTAATTTTATAAAAACTTAAATTTATTATATAAATTTTTAATATAATTATAAAAATAAGAAACAAATCATTTTAAACTAATCCTAAAAAATATTTTTGTGTTAAAATAAAAAACTGAAACATATTAATGTACATAACTCTTTATTGTCAATTTATATAATTCATAATATATAATATTTTGATCTGTGTCGTCTCTTTAATATTTTAGATATTATATATATTTTTGTGTCGTATCAGTATTAATATCATCGATAATTATAAATTTTTATTGTTAATTTATATAATTCATAATATATAATATTTTGATTTATGTAATCTCTTTAATATTTTAAAGATTATATATATTTTTGTGTCTATATCCATATTGTATCAGTATTAATATCATGGATAATTTGGAAGCAGGCCAAAACTTGTTTGGTAGAATTTTGTAATTTTTAAATAAATAAAAATTTGAGAAAAGGACAAGCATAATTGTCAACTAAGTAACTAACAACTGACGTTGAATTATGTATATGGGAGAAAATTGTAGAAATATCAGTCAACAAAATCAGGCGCAGTGATTTCTTATTTTAAAGCATGAAAAAGAAAAATGAAAAATAAATAAAGTAATTATATTTAGGTATAGTTATTAACTTATTTCTTAAAGAAAATTCTGATATTTACTTTAAAATGTCAGAGATTAAACACAAATTCTTTCAGAAACCAGAAGTAATTATTGTTATATAAACCTGATAATGTTTTTTCATGTCATTATTTCCAATTGAAATTTGTTGGATTCAACTGCTATACGCGCATTGCACACCAGAGACTAAACCTCTGCAAATATTCATTAATTTTCAAAAGTATATTAACATGACCGGCGTTCCAGTAGAAAATTAATAATATTAAAAAAAATAGTAAAGTGATGATGAGTGAAAATAATTAACCGTTAATAAAATTAATAAATACTATACAATAATAGCATGAATATTCTAAAAAAAATTCAAAAATATTTATATTTAATTTAAGAGTTGGTAATTTTAATGAAGTACAGAGTGTTATAAACTGTTTCTTCCAACACTTTTTACTTATTGCATTTCAAAACAGCAGTGTTTTTAGTTTTTCCTTTTTAAATAATTTCCCTTTTAATTTTTAAGTTGTTTTTTCAATAATACTAATATACACATATATTATTAAAAATAATTAATATTGAAAATAGACTAAGTAAAAGTTGACAAAGTAAGGGTATGTTTGACCTAATCTACATGAATTAAATAATTTTGAATGAATTAATCAAATTACTAAAAGACTATTAATAAAATGGGATAAAAAGCATTTGTTGGAATATAAATATTTAGAAAAAAGTAAGCGAAATCCATTTTGACAATCTCGAGATTTTTGAGTGTGCTTTTTCTTTTCTTTTCTTGGAGCCTCAAAGAGTGTGGTACTTGAGATGATATGATACTTGGTATTGTTGTGGGCTCCATCGGTTTCCAAGTTTATTGTTTTGCCATCAATTGCCACTTTGAGATCCGACAATGGCCTATATAAAAAGTCTACCAAAATTATATGTGTTTCCTTCCATAATTTCTCACACGCACTATTTGCAATTCCATTGCTGCTTTGTTTGGTCACAACAGTCCAACATTGTCATCATGAATAAACAGCTTTGAAAATACCACATATTGCCTTTTTACCACACAAATATTTGGCTAATATATCCCTACTTTTCTGCCTTAGCAGCACCCAACAGTGTCTATTAATTGGGGTTATTGACGTGCAAGGTTGCCACACAACTTTCTTAAAAAATGAGAAGAAAAGAAGGGAAGGAAGAAAGAAAGGAACAATCTTCTAAGACCCATATGCTTTACCTTTTGAATATTTGTGCTATATAGGTCCTTTTCATCATCTACCACAATGATGAAAGAGATTCCATAAAATAAACAGTGAGTCCAATCCGAAGAGAGCTTTGTCTTCTGTGGGATAATGACAACACCAACATGCCAAAGGTGTGTCCTAAGTATTGCCCCCTAATTACAACATTGCACTCTCCGTTATCACAAAGTATGGCCTTAATTATGTGAAGTGATTGCAGTCAAAACTGCTAATCATCAAGTGTTTGTTTTGGGTTTGAAGCAAGTCCCCTCCTTCACTGTGACTTCTCTGTAGTGGCAACTTGGCAAGGTAAAAGGGTATTGATTCTACCCTGAACCAGCTAGCCATTTCACAGAAACAAAAGCTAAAATAAAGACTAGGTTTTCACCTTAGCCTCATTATTGGATTTAAATGGAATTCATTTCACAACCTTGTGACTACAATTTTACTTCATTTTTCTTCTCTTTCATTCCCTCTTACTTTTGAGCCTGACCCATTTGGCCTGATGTGAAATTAATAGAACTGTAGACGGTCAAATTGTGTGGCACATGGATAAAGCTGGGATGCATGGTACTCCAATTTACAGAATGTGCTATATTCAGAGTCTTTTACCAAGCATGCCCTAAAGTGACATTTAATGCAAAAAAGTGTGTGGAGGTGGGAGGGAAAAGATGAACTAAAACTACTACACGAACCATAACACTATTTTCTTGGACTAATCATTCAATTTGATTGCAAATTGCAATAAAAAAATGTTGTCTTTGAGAAAATGGATGCCGGATTAGAAACCCAAGTATACTTCACATTTTACGAAAACCAATGCCATATGAAACCACAAAAGAAACATAAAACGTTGTGTGAAAAATTTTAAAGTGTCAGGCGAGGTAAAGCGTGAATTGTTTGCGTTGCCCATGTGGTTTGAGGACGTTTCTTGCTTATAGTATGTGCTAAGGCAAATAAGCATAGTTAAGTTCCCCCATCGTGACACGCATTTTAATATCAAACTCCTAATTCAGATTAATTATAACGCAAGGAGATTTTTTAATTACATGCATCAAAATCAAATTTACCTAACTTTAAATCAAATGAACCTTTATTCCTCTTACAAGTCACAAGTTTGAGTAGAATATTCTTGGAGTAACTGTTCAGTCTAACAAAGTGTGTGTATCCAAGGTTTTCTTCTGACGTTCACGATGAAAATTAAAAAAATCAAGTATCAATAAATGAGTCCATGATTAAAACATCCACTTCAATGGTAAAATCAAGACTATTTAGTATTTATTGTACTTGTAAGGGGTTAAGATATATTTGATACAGGTTGGACAATTAATTCTTATTTTTTGGTCACACTTTCTTTTCTTTTATTTGTTTGGGTTTCATCTTATGATGAATTTTATTATTGATGAATCATAATTAATGTGTATAATTATAAAAAAATGGTACTACTTACTTTATCTGTATTCCTTTTTCACCTTGATGCATTTCACACAAGTCGGTCAGCCGACATCTGATATCGGATATTTATAAGATTGTCTGGTCCCAACCAGTACAATATTTGTCATGAGTAAATCGCTCACCAGTATAAAACTAAAATAATAAATAATGAAAAATAACAGAAATTAAAAATACTAATTATAAATTTGAACTGAGTATATCACTAAAAAGAATCAAATAAATTAAATGGATTGAACTAAAACATGAAAACGAACGTCATAAACTCTTGAAATTTATAAAAATATAAAAAAGCAAAGATATTATGTGATTGGATAGATCCACTTATCCAAATAAAAATTTGAAATTCAAACTAAATAGAGTAGATTCACCGGATGATCATATTTGATGAATTATCCGATCTCTCGGTTGGGTCACTTAACTAAGCAATGAAGCAATCTAATGAGGTGTTGATGGGTTTGAGTGGGGGGCAACACCAAGTGTACCTTTTACCACGGTCTATCTAATGTTTGCAAAAGTAGTGGTAGCTTGGCACCTTCTCATGGTTCAGACTAGAACTAAGGACTAAAAATAAAAAAATGAAAAAACCTAAAATAACGCAAAGAATCTGATTCAATGGCCCAAAGGGGGTTACTCTCTAGAGTGATGGTTGGTGTATTTGCTCACGGGGTAGGGAAGAACCGAGGTTTGTTGTCTGCTGACTTCTAGCCTGTCTTATTTTATTTGATGTTTTCTCATCAGGGAAATTTGGTTCTCAACATGAAATTTCTTCAGCCCAGTAATTCTTTTCCATAATTCATATATCCTCACGCCTGTTGCAGCAAGCCGCGTCCTCATAATGGTGTTAGAGTCTCACATTTACAAAATACAAAACGCAAGCTAGCAAAAAAGCTCCATGTGGAAGTACCAAGAACCGTATAGGGGTCAACACATGATGACACTGATTGTGGGAAAGGACAATAGTAAAGACCATTAACGTGAAGTGATTATTTAATTCATTTCAACAATAAGGACATAAAAGTGGCATTTAAATCGAATGAACCCGTCCGTTTAGAGGTGGGGTTAGTGCACATTATTGATTGAAAATTTATGGAGAAGAAATGTGATATTTTGAAGCAACATAACTTAATATTCCCTTTATTGTCACAAATGACTAAGGACCCTGTCCAATGCTAACTGTCACTTGGAAGAGAAAATTCAGCACTTAAAGTACACAAACTCAACATTGCAAAGGTAAAAAGCACAACATATAGATCAACTGGCTTAGCTGCTGCATCTACAGCTTTGATGCAGAGTCTTTGTCTAAGAACCATTTCAACTCCCCTTCAGGGGAAACCAGTGCAACAGGAAGCTTAACAGGATTCTCAGATTTTCCTAACACAGAGTGAACTGATTCTGCTTCATCCTTGCCAGTCACCACAAGCGCTGCGTAAGCACATGAATTAATCACTGGAAAGGTGAGAGTTATTCTCTCTGGGGGTGGTTTGGGGGAGTCCTTGATGAAGGTAACCCATCTTTTATTCTCGTGCACAAGAGGATGCCCTGGGAACAAAGAGGCTATGTGGCCATCAGGGCCCATGCCCAGCAGTATGAGATCAAATTTTGGAAATCCACTGGTTGGTG
>Ga0123342_1003140_pt1 | contig 26842 bp, 9 predicted proteins | sample Turbeawhitnodule_FD_89960 | JGI IMG/M metagenome (GOLD analysis project Ga0123342, IMG submission 89960) | Root nodule microbial communities of legume samples collected from Mexico - Turtle bean Mexico white nodule | ecosystem: Host-associated > Plants > Roots > Nodule | place: Mexico: Nepantla...
ATTTTCACATAAATCGATTTATTTTCTGTAAAACTGTGTTAAACACTGTTTCTGCGAGAAAGTTTTAAAAGGTCAATTCACCCCCCCCCCCCTCTTGAACTTTGGCACTATTAAACCCAACAAAGTGTTCTTAATCTAAATTCAAATAATAATAAGTCATGACAATCAAATGATTTCTAGATATAAATCAAATGTTTAAAACATAATCTTTAAAGTCTATAATTCTAAGTTTGGAAATGTTGTATGACAAATAGTCAAATAATTACATTCTTAAAGAAACAAACTTATATGGGTGTTTATATTTAATTGTGATTAGTTGTCATATATGCAAATATTATTTGAACTGTTTCTATAACATAACATAGAGACAAAAGCACACATTGAAGACTCTTATAAGACCTTTCTATATCAAGGTTTTAATCAAAACGACGTAGATGAAGATTCTCACAAAAAATCATATGAAGATAAAGCAAAGATCATGTCTTAACTAAAGAAGAGTTGCAACACTCATATTACAAGTCTATATAATGACTCAAGATGAAGATGAAGATGAAGATGAAGATGAAGATGAAGATGAAGATGAAGATGAAGAACACATAATTACATTATACAATTATTTCTATCTTCTAGTGATCTTATAGTGTTATTTGTGGGTGAGCAAAAACCTTTGCAATTCTTCACTTTATGAAGTAAACCTAGTGAATTTAAATTATGTCCTTTCTAAGACGATCTAACTAGGAGTGGTTTGTCTAGTAATGATAATTAGGAGAGTTTTGTGTACTCCTTGTAATCAATTTATTATTTGGTGGAACCTTTTAAGCAATTCACTTAAGAGAGAACTGGATGTAACTCATGAGTTTTGGTGAATCAGTATAAAATTTGTTGCGTTGTTTGTTCTGCTTATACACCAGACGATCTAGCCTAGTTCTCTACAAGAAGAATCTAGGTTTTATTCAACCCCTCTTCTAGAGTCAGTTGTTCTAGTAATTAAGTGTCATAAAGTTGGTTCCTAGTAAACTACACTCAAATATCAGAACTCATTAAGTGTCATCCATCCTAGTAATTATTAAATATCTCTCAATTATTAGTTCATCAAACTTCATCAATCTTTTTCTTTCATGGAGAAACTTCTATTAAATACCATGTCATCAATGTTACCGTTTTTTCATAACATGCATACTATACTCTAAAATTATCTTGATCTTCATGGTTTAAGCATATAATATATGACGTTTTCCTAACACATTATGATATCTAAGTTATCTCGAATTTTATCTTTGTTTTTCACATTATTTCTCAAACTAATTTCTTACATAGAATATATATATATATATATATATATATATATATATATATTAATATATTTTTTAAACAATTTACTTTAATTATGATTATATGATTTAAAAGTCACATGATGTCCTGTTAAATATTTGACTGAATTATCTGAATTTCTGATTAAAAATCAGACCATTTACACTAGTTAATCGGAAACAAATTCTATAATTTACACTAGCTGGTAATCAAAAGATTTTCTAACATTATTATGGATTTAATGCATTAAAAAAATTATTAAATAAAAAGTTAATTTGATAGATAGAAATAATTAGTTATTATATTAGTTAAATTAAATATTGTTATAAAAATTAAAACAATTATTAATATCTAAAGTAATTTCTATTATTAATAAAAAAATTAATTTAGTATCTAATAACTAACAAAGTTCTAACTACTAATTTTAAAATTTAAGTTAATTGATAGTTGAAATTTTAATAACTAATTAGATATTAATTTAGAAAATAGTTTATAAATTTTATGAATAAAAAAAAATATCAATAACTTTTTAGTCTCTACAATACTATCTAATTTAGTAAATATAATAATTAATTGTTTTTTGTTTTTAAAATTGATTTCTATTTAATAATTTTCTTTTGTAGTGAGATATAATGTGTCTCTTAAAATAATTTCCCAACATTTCATAAATTTAATTCCCCTTAATATAAAAAAATTAAATTAAATTTCTTAACACTAAGTGAATTCAATTTGATTGATTAGTGTAAAGTTATAATTTTACCGTGTTAAAATTTTATAAATAAAAATATTAAAAAATGTTATTTATTAACTGTTTACCATTAAATTGAAATTTAATTAGATGAGTATTTCAAATGAGACCATTATTTATCTACTATAGAAAACTGATCTCCCCACTAAAGAAAATTTTAATGTCTATTTTTTTTATTATAATAAAACACATCTTTCAAGCATGAACTTTACAAATTTATCTTTTTTAAATCTTAAACCACTTGTAACTTATATTTTAAAGTTAAGAGGATAAAAAGTTATATTAAACTTATGGTGCAAACTAACTCACTAAAAAATGTAATAAAATGATCGAATGTAATATTTAACATTTTTATCATTCAAATATAGTGTAAAGTATACTTGAATAATTACTTTAAGTTTACTTTAAGTTTAAAATAATTATTATAAAGATATTAGAGATATAAAAAATATTGTAATTAACTTTTATTTATTTTGGTTCTCCAAGAATTAAAAGAGGAGATTTTAAAATAATTTATGTATAATAAAAATAATAATTTCTTTTTAATTTAAATAAAATTAACAAATAAAAATAAAATCAGTAATTATAAAGAAATATCACTTTAATTACCCAATATATATATATATACACGTGTGTGTAACTGTATAATTCTTTTGAAATTGTTTTTTAAATTATTATTTTGTTTTTTAAACTCAATTAACTTGATTTTATTAATTTATTGAAGAAAAAATTATTCATAATAAAAGTATAAAATTATTAAATTTATTTATTTGTAACTATTTTTATGAGCAAGTTTTAAAATTTTAAGAATAATTTTTTATTTTAATAATTATTATAGTAATTAAATTTTTATTATTTTAAAAAAGTGGACAAATATATGTGTTTCTATTAGTATACATAAATAAAAAAATATATTAATTTAAGTTTTAATAAAGATTGAATTTAATCATTAATTATATTGTTATATTATTTATATAATCATTAATTATATTGTTATATTATTTATATAATAAAATTTAATGAAATAGTTAATATTGTAGTAGATTTTAAAATAATATATTGAATTTCTTTTCATTTATAGAATCTATAAAAATGAGAAATAAAGTAATTTTATACTAATATAAAAATTAATGTATATAATCTATGTGATTTAAAATTTTAATGAACTTGATAAAGAATTTGGTGATGTGAAGTGAATCCTCCCATGCAGTTTGTACTGAAAGTGATGATGGCATGGACAAATACAGTGTCTCCTTTTTCTGAAGTCTGAATATAGAGAGTGAAGACAAGAAAACAAACAAACATGTTGTACAAACACTTCATAGTAAAACAATGACAGCTCCTTGCAGTTGCTGCACCACACATAGTATGTGTATGTTTGAATTTAATGCAGATGCCATTTTCCTTCCCACAGAGCAATAAATGCCTCGTTTTCCATGTTAGGGTTCAATATAAGGTTTCAGTTCCCACGAAAAAGATCCTTCTCTGTTCCTTTCCCTAACCAACTCCACCCTCTTGTCTCTCTTTGGATTCAGCACAAGCAAACAAGTACATGTACAAAACTACATTATACCATTACCTCATTGCTTCATCATCACATGCAGAATAATACATAAAATAATAATCATATACAAAGATATTTATGTGAGACAGTGAAAGTATATATATTATATCTCTTTATTTAATGAATTGGATATCGTGTTTATTGCTCCAACTTTGTTCTTAGAATTCCACTTTTCTTTTTTAAAAATACCATGTTGTTTGAAAGAGAAAAGTATTTATGAACTAGGTTAGGTTAGAGATTCAGACTTTTCATTCTTTATAACTTGATGATGAAAACCTCGTTTAAGTTAACAAAAACCAAATATGTTTGAGTCGAAAATGGAAGAAGATTCTAGTTTAGTATTAAAGAATTAGAGTGAGCATGATCCTTCTTTTTCTCCACAGACAACATGTTTTGACATCAAAACCTTAGTAACAAAAGTGTGGTGTTACCTAGGAACAATTATAAAGATCTTTGTTCAAGGAAATTGATATTGTTAGTCCTTTGGCGCTTAACATTCGCAGAAGCTGATTCATCACCAGCAGCAGTCTTCTCCATCACTGCCTTGAGTGTTTCTTGTATTGAGGTAATACAATATTGTCGTTGCTGCTGCTGCTGCATGCTTTGTTCTTCATTGGTGTTTGGAGTTTCTTCGTCTCCAGCAATGACTAACACGTTCTTCACACGCCCACCAACCGAGGTTATCTCAGCCTTGAGGGTTCTGAGCTTCAAGGCCTTCAACGTTTTGATGAGGTCTGGTAAGAGATCTGACCTATCTTCACAGCACATTGAGGCTTTGATCACAAACTTTCCATCCTCGTTAGCTGCATCCACTGTCAACTCATCTGCCTCGGTTGGCACTGCACTGGTTTCTGCTATGTGGGAGGTTTGGCGCTTCAGCTCCTTCACGTGCTGAATCACTTCTGCTAGCAGCGAAGCTTTATCTGTCTGCAAAAACAAAATCATAAAACTTGTCAAAACAACATGCAACTGCACAAAGCAATAACACATCTTTTGTTGCTCCCAAAGGATGATAAAAAAACCATAAAATATTAGTGACATGTAATGTTTGAGGCTCACTCTTTGTTTAACCATATGATTTCATTTCCAAATTGTTGTACAAGTTATAATAAAGAAGTCTTTTTATTGACAAGAAAAAATGCTGCAGACACTCATCAGCATAATTTTTTTCTGATGCATTCTTAAGATAAAGAATTACATAGACGTAATTAAGAGTCTTACTAACATCTACTTTTCTGATGCATGAAACTTATTTTAACTGGTTTTTTTGGTAAAAATCAGAGATAAAGTGTAAAGAAAATTGTGGTTATGATAAAGTATATAATGGTAACAACATATTTTAGTTTTGTTATGAGAAAGAAAAGATATAACAAATGTAGTTTATTTTAAGAGTGTTCCAATTCTCTTATAAAACAAAAAAGACATACACTTGAAGAAAACTTAGACTGCCTAGTCATAACTAGCTAAAAAAACAACTTAAAATTCAAAATCCAACTCCATTACCCTATCAACCACTATTAATTGATTACATACCTACTTTAGTAACAATGTTTTAAAGAGAGGTATTAGTACTAACATTCTGTGATGATTGATAAGAAAGGTTGGAAGTTGTGCATTGTTTGTTTGAAATGAGGTTGAGGGGGTTGTGTGGAAGTTGGTAGGTAGGGGTGTAGCTTGATGATGATTATGAAATGGAAGTAGTGCGGGTATTATTTTGAATGGTGGAAGTGGCATGCAGCATGTGTAGATAGAGAGAAAGATGAGATAGATAGGTATATAGAATAGTGTGTGGATGCATGTGTGTGTGACTGAAAAGGGTGCTACTTTGTCTCTCTGCCTTTATTTCTTTTTCATTATCGACCTGAGTTTGACTCATCAACAATGTCCGGCAACAATTTTCCATCTCTACCTTTTTCAACTGCTGCTTGGTTCCTCTTTATGCCATCAACAACCCCACCTTATTGCTAATACCTTTCTTTCATCTTTAATCACTTTTTCTGCTAATAAACTCCTTGGAACTACCACACATGTCATACAAAAACAAAACATATATGCAATGCTTCTTCTTTCAAACTTGTCTTTTGTTAATTAAAAATCATTATTATGTAAGTATTACAAAGAAAATGTTGCTATCACTCCTCCTTTAGTCAAAAGAAGAACTGGGAAAGCCAAAGAAAGAAGCTTAGTAAGAGAAACAAACAAGACCGTTTGCATGCACCCTATTTGCTACATGTGATTTTGGTTAGTTTTACGTTAACCACAAAGTATTCTCTTAATTCAAAGAAAGACTTACAACCAACCATTCTCTTTGTTTAAAAACCTGAATCAAGAAAACACAAAAATAAAAGGCACCATGTTGAAAATTCTCCTATTTTATAAACAAAGCCATGTTAGGGTGATCTCATACGAGGTTTTCTGTTGTCTTTTTTAATTAGGAATAACATGATTAATCACAAAATCGCAATAATGTTTGAAAATATGGGTTCGGATACAATTTTAGTGCATGTGTTATGGAGAAAAAACTATTTTTTTTCCTATAAAATAAGTGAATCAAATATGCACTTACATATGTGATTTATGTGAGCAAATAGTTTATGCATGATGCTGTGTGAAAGGTCTTAGAAGGTGAAACAATCACATTATATATAATAAATTTGTTTATTGTATGATAACTATTTTAGAATCTATATTAGTTAATTAACAATGGTTTATTAATTAATTGTAATGAAGATTTTATATATTGAAACTATAGATAAATTAAACTCATTATATATATATACTTACTTTGGTAGTGTTGGGAAGTAAACTACGAAGCTTGGCAAGATGGTTGTTGATTCTCTCTCTACGTCTTCTTTCTGCTTCACTGTGACTCTTTGATGCAGCAAGAGCCTTGGCCTCCATGATTTCTTGAGCAGTCATTTTTCCTAGCTCGGCTTGGAGTCCAAAGGGTGCTGCTGAACCGGGTTGAACCATGGGTCCAAGGGTGTCAGAAATTATCCTTAGATGGTGGTGATCAGAAGAAGGGTATGCAAATTGAAGAGAAGGGACCCTTCTGCTGAAGAAGCTTGAATAGGGTGAAGGTGTGGGAGGAACTATGAAGGCTTGGTCATGATGGTCTCGGACCGGGTTGGTGTTGTTGTTGTAGTGAACCGGACCCGGGTTGAACGAGTGAACCGGAGGCATGGACCATGGTTGCATAGTAATTTCAGGGAACATTAACCCTCTTGAACCCCCGAAGATGTCAGTGTTTTGTTGCTGCTGCTGCTGCTGCATCTGTTCTTGAAAAAGAAGGTGCTCTTGGTAGGTTTGAATGTTGTTGTTATTGTTGTTGATTGGTTGAGAAGAACTCTGTCCTTGATCATCTAATTCCTTTTTCATCTCCCTCTCTATGATATGTGTAGTTTTGAGATGTGTAATCCAAACTCCAAAGCTTTATATGTGATGGAGTCAAAAGAGAGCTCAAATGTCAGAAAGGTTAGGGTATTTTCTGTTTTGACTACAAAAAAGGGAGCTAGAAGAGCTGAAAGGCAAAAGGGTATCCAGAAGAATATTTCATATCTGTTTTCATTTGCACAAGGAATAAAAATGAAATGGGCAATGACAAGGAGAAATAGCAAGAAGGAACTATAACTAAACTATAAAAGACACAAACCTGAATTCCTTTGATGCAAAATGACTGACTGTGGTTCTGTCTTGTGATTGTATCACATGTTGTCTTTGTCTTGTGGGGGTGGTGAAAGAAAAGGGCAAAGGGTTTTGAAGCTTTAATTCTGTGTCCCCTCTCTCTCAAATCTCTTTCACTTGGTAGGTTTATACTTGTGCCAAGTATATGTTATAATGACCCCTTTTATCCTTTACCTTCAATAGAGCTTTGTGTCTTTTTGGACTTATTTTTGCTCTTCACTCTAAAATATATAGAGCCTGTTTGAGTACTGCTACTCCCCTTTCCTTTCTTCTTACGGCATCAACTTTATCTATATCATTCCATGTAGCTTTCAGGGCTGTCTCTCCAGTGACATCTTTCTAACACACCAAAAAATACAATATAATGCTTTATAGCCATAAAATCTATACTATAATCTCATAAAGTAACACTAATTTTTTGTTGCTTCTCATTGGTTCAAAGTGTATAATTGCACTATCTGTGTGTGTGAGAAAGAGATGGGAAACACAAGCAAGAACAACAGAGTGAACACAACACAGTTTGTCGACCGACCAAGGACCAGAAAGGCTGAATACTTATCATCATGATAAAAAAAGCTTAGCTTAACCTTTTCTCTCTTTCCATTTCTTTAATTTTCACTTACTACTTCATTTTTATAACATATATTTATCTAATAATGATATATTCAGAACCTGTTCCAATTGTGAATATATCAGTTCTGATATTTATTACATTTTTCCCTCTTTTGGGGGGTGATTTTTATAGTTTGCACTTTCCCTTTTGGCGTTTGCATTCCTTGGTGAAGCCCCACGTTGTTCCATAGTCTTTACCTATGTGACTATGTCCACGCCACCCTTTCTTTCTGCTTCCCAAAGACCATGTAATGATTGTGTCTTGGAACACACTCTACCCCTCTCTTCTCTCTCCTTGCTTCTCCTAATAAGTGTCTTGGTTTCAGTTGAAACTAGGTGTGTAGTGTGTATGTTTATGCATATTTATATTTGTGGTTCTCATTACCCTATCCTTTTGGGGCTATATAGGAAACTTGTGCATATTCATTATCTTTATTTTTCTAGTAGTGGAGTGAAGGTGGTCCACGACTAAGGACAGCACAGGAACATAAAATAAAGCATAGTTTTTAGGTTAATGCTTCCAATTTCTTTTGCCTTTTGATGTGGAAACTTGCAATAGGAGACTAGTGGATCACCATTACCTTCATTTTACGTGGGCATGCAGTAATGTGTTTCTTCAACATCGATAACCAAACTTCATGTTTAATCTCAATTCAGTTTAGGATCAGGGCATTATAATCATAGCAACTCATCATTTTCAACATGAACTATGCTGAAAATATTCGTATTATTCATATTATTTCATCCAGGTTTTTTATCAGCAAAAAATAATAAATAGAATAAAAATATTTCAAGAATACTTCAATTCTTATATAAACATCGTTCGTCTAAGTTCCTTATCTAAACAGAAACATATGAAACACACAAACAGAATTAACATCTTAAAAGAACTCCTGTAAAACTCCATCTCACAAAAAATTATCTAGCAATTTGACATATTTCATGCATACAGAGGCTCAAGACACCAATCGGAATACAAAAAACTTACTCCGTAGATTTTGGATAGCACACATGACCATACCTTCAGCTGCACCATTGTGAAAATTTTAATGTGGTCTATCATACCGTTTTTTGAAATTTTCATATTCCTATGATTCCACAACTCGGCTACCATAACTCGGCTACCATTGCTACCCGGACACAATCTCACATTTAATTAACAATTTTATTCACTCCACTAATATTAAAATTTAAAAAATGCGTTTTTGGCTCTAATGGCTCACTTTTCCCTTCAATGTGCTAATCATCATCAACTTGCAAAACCATATACCACCGTGTCATCTTCTATATAGTAACTTTTCCTTCTCAAGAAAACCCAACAAAAGAAATCGTTATTCTATAAATATGCAAAATTGACACATATTTTTCTATGTTTGTTGTTATGTGAAAAAGTAGATGTGATGTGTATATAAACACACACATCAAATCTGATGCAAAATGCATATTCTCTTAGAACAAACATTTAAAAATGTGCAGGACCATAATATACATGGCAACTTCTGTATTTTAATTTATCACCATGACGTTGTGAGCTAGAAAGGATAGCAAATCGATATGGATTTGTAATTATGTAATGCCATTTTTTGTTTATTGGAAAAAAGGCAAAAGATAATCTAAAATTCTTATGAAAAGAATAGTTATAAAAATGTCACTTTGGGATGGTTGGTTAGATATTGTCCACTGAAAAATGCTACAACTTGAAAAGAACACACAACACAAGGAAATAATAGATGTTTCCAATTACTTTTGACAAGTGGCACAGTTTTCGAAAGTCCTATAGTATAGTAGTGTTACTTTTGTTTTGTTTTTGTTGTGTCTCTTAACTTTTGTTTTTTCAATATACTAGTTTCATTCACAGCTCTTCTTGATCTTGTTCTCTGCTAAATACACTCACTGTTTACCCTATGTTGCAGCAGTAGGTGTTGTTTGGTTCTCCCTGGTTGGTCCAAAAGAGGTTCCCATAATATGGTTTATGGTTGGTATGTTTTTAGGAGTTGAAAATGGTAAAAAAATGAAGGAGGGTAATTTATTAGCCCTGTCTTAAAAGGCAAGTCTTATACCTTCACCGGCAAAGTCTGCAAGGTAATTACACAGTTCCCATCAACAGTTTGGCCTTCAGAAGTAAAAGTAAAATGTAAATCATTAAAGCCTACACACTTATACCTTTCCCTACTCAATGTTAAAGAACTGTTACTGGTTTTGGATATCACTCATCATACATTTACACCACCAACAAACATCTACTATTTTCTTCTCATGTTATTTTAATTGTATTTTTTTAATAATCATGTAATGTTTTCAAGTGATTGTTTGAATATCAAATATATTTTTTCAAAATTGAATAAAAATTAATTTTAAAAATCAATTTTTTACTCATTATATTGACTAAATTACAAACCATTTTATAAATTAAAAACATTTATTGATATCTTAAGTTGTTTATATTATTAAAAAAAACTTATAAAATAGTTTTTAAATTGGTATCTAACCATTAGCTATCAAGTTTCTAATTACTAACTACTTTATATTATAAATTAGTTTCTGTTAGTCTTTTAAAGATTAATTTAAAATCTAAATACTAGTAGTTAAAATTTTGGTAACTAAGATATTAATTTAAAAATTATTTTATAATTTTTTATTAATAATAGAAACTACTTTAGATATCAATAATTTTTTAGTATCTAATTTAGTCAATATAGTGACTAATTATTTTTTGTCTCTAAATTTAATTGTTATTTAATGATTTTCTTGTAGTGTCTGGTCAAATATAAAAGAGGAAATATAAGGTTGTCAAGTGATTTGAGTTTTTCTTTTTAAAAATATAGGAGGAAGTGTACTTTTGTTTAATTTCTTTGATTTTGAAGGAGAAAATATATTTTAATTCATTAATCTAGTTACTGATAGGGATGACAAAGCGGGACGGGCTCACCTTTTCAACCCGCTGACCCGCTTTAGCCCACCCCGCGTAACCCACAACCTGCGTGGACCAGCAGCGGGACGGGGCGGGCTGGCCTGTTAGCCCGCAAAAAAAAAAAGTTAACTTGGCAACAGTGAAATGAAGTGGAAACTTTGAGTGAAAAAAAATTAGGTTTTCATTTCAACATTCAAAACACAAACACTGCAAGTGTTGTTCAAAAAACGCACACAACGCACCTTCGACTCCACGCTGCTTCGCCCGCGACTCCGCGTGTTACTACTGCGTTGCTGCCGCCCCACACCACTCCGTTGTCGCACCGCACACTGTTGTTGCCGCTTCACGCTGCCGCACCGCATCGCTGCTACTGCCACCCCCGCGCTACTCCGATGCCGCACCGCTACTGCCTCCATTCAATTTCTAAAAAAAAAAGGAATGCGGGTCAACCCTTATGCAGGGCGGGATGGAAAATCCAACCCGCATTATGCGGTCCAAGTGCGGAGCGGGCCTATGCAGGGTGGGTTGGCCCGCTTTGCCATCCCTAGTTACTGAACATTGTAAAAGTATTTGAGGGATCTGTAAATAAGTTTAATGATGCTTTTTAGATAGGTAGGAAATAATCAAATTTTGAAGATGATTACTCATATTTGGTAACAAATGAAGTTAAGTATATATGATGAAGAACTACTATTCGAGGATATTCTATCAGTCCTGGATAATGTTCCAACAAGACAACCTCAAACCAAATAATTAAGATATGTTATCCACAAGAGCATATAATTGGAGATCAAATCAAGGAAGTAAGGAACAAATCATCTTTATCAACAAGACAACCTCAAACCATATAATTTAGTCACTTTGCTGATAAAAAAAGAAAAGAAAAGTAAGGAACAAATCATCTTTTAAAAACCAAGCATCTTATGGTGCATTACAAGAAAATCATGAAATAGAAACCAATTTTAGAGACCAAATATAATTAGTTGCTATAGTGACTAAATTAGAGACCATTTTAAATACTAAATTTTTTTATTAGTTTCTATTATTGTTAAATAGTTTTAAAATTGGTATATAATTAGCTACTGAGGTTTTTGCTACCAAATTTAGAATATAAATATCTAATTTAGTCACTATAGCAACTAATTTTTTTTGTCTCTAAAATTAGTTTCTATTTCATGATTTTCTTGTAGTGGTAGAAGAACTCAACTAATTTATCAAAAATTATATTTGAACCTTAGTCCCTCGTCCAAAAGGAAAACACATCTTTGGAACCATATGAGTTTACATAAAGAAGTTAGACAAATAAGTAGAATGGTAAAAAATAAGGAACAAATTTTACTATAAAACCTTTTCACATGTAGCTAGGTTAGAAGCTATTAAAACCCTCCTTATTTTTTTTCCTCAAAAGAACATTAAACTATATCAAATAAATGTTAAAAGTATTTTTCTAAGTGATTTTATTGAGAAAATTTTGTAAAACAACAACTTGATTTTGGATCCATGTCATACAAAATATGTTTATAAACTTAAAAAGACTTTGTAAGGTTTAAAACAAGGAAGGGTTGAATTGTGATTTTATTTTTTTGCAAGTAATATTTGCTAATACTATGTGAGGTCATGGTGTTGACCAAGAAGTTTTAATGAATTCAATATGTCATGAAGATTTGAAGTTGTGTGTGTGTTTAGGTAGATTTTGTTGTATATTTTTGCATTACATTATGATTCAAGTCACTTGAAAAGTTATCTCCATGAAAAATTTTGTTTTCTAAATTTGTTGTATTTTTTAATCAGTTGATTCATATTTTATTTAGTTAAATTACTTAAACTAAAGTCTGCTGATTATAGTAAGTGTTTTTAACATATTGATTTACCGTATCAACCAATTGAAACTACTTAAAATTTTTAAAAATTTAAAAATATTTTGTTTTCTATTTTATCTTTTCTGTTAAGTGAAATAAAGTTATTTCGCTAAAAGAACTGATTTAAAATTTGTTGATTTCTTCAATTAAAAGAAAACATTAAGTTATTTTAAAATATCAATTAAATGTTAACTAATCAAATTTAATTTGATACATTTGTTGTCATTAAATGATCAAATCATTTTTACAATCATTCTTACCACTGATTTTTTTCAAACTTGGATGTGATATTGATTTCTTGAAAGAATTTATCACAAACACAAAACAAAATTGAAATTGGCTAAGATATCAATTTATGTGCATATAATGTTGAAGTAAACTCAAAGAACAATGAAATAAAATTTGCAATAATAATTATTAGTTACACTATTAATAAACACATATTAAAGGACACAAAGAAAGATAAACACACTAGTGTAAAAATGCTTTTAGAGAGCGGTTTTTTAGGACCTTTGGCGTCGGTTTTAAAATTGTAGTTTATGAGCAAGTCGTCTATAGTTTTGACAATTTGCAATGTGTCGAACTCTGAGTATTTTATATCCACGACATGCCCTGATTAACAGAAGAAGAAAAACTTGTTAATAGACATTTAAGTGTTATGTGCAGGTAAGTTGATAACGTAATTACCCGTCAACTATTTGCTTGAGATATGTGGATGTCTTCTTGTGCAGGAAATAGAACCACACAGTAGTGCTATCAATTACGAATAACACAAGTAACTGTCAGTGAATCCTGCATCATCCACGAAAAGAGTTAGTAAAACTTTAAAAAATGAAATACTAGTAATTGACAACTTATATTAACTGAACTTAATCATTAATATAAGGGGTAAAATATATTTGTTTTCCCTCTAAAATCAAAGAGTTGGTGATATATGACTGAGTATGAACTTTCTGAGTTCCAATTGAATTAATTAATTGGGGATTCAAGAATCCATAGACATCTTGTTTCCCCACTTTAATAGAAACTCCAGACAAATACCTCTTCTATGACACCATAGTACGACATTAATCCAAGTACAAGATTTTCATCTTTTGAAATGGAAAATTGCATTGACTCAACCTCAAGAGTCATCAAACTTGAGAAACTCGTCATCAAATTTCTTTCATTAAATAGAATCAGTTGGATGACGGTACGTGCCATCACATTTCCTCTCATCTGCATGTCATCTGATATTTTTAGCATCTTTTGGGTTTGCAAACAAACATTTCATCCTTGGAATGATCGGAAGATGCCACACAACCTTCAATGGGGATCCATGTTTTTCCATATCTTCAATATTATCATTGTCTTTTTGTTTAAACTTGTAAAGTGATAACCCACATTTCGAAGAATGTTTTAAGAATTCAAACTCTTTCCTGTATAATATACAATCATTAGGACATGCATGTATCTTTTTATACTCCATAACCATCAGACAAAGAATTTTTTTGGCCTCATAATTATGATTAGGTAGAGTGTTTTCCTCTGAAAGCATTTCAATCAACAACTGAAACAATTTTGTGAAGCTTTTATTAGTTCATCCATTTATTGCCTTCAAATTAATCAATCTTAACAACGCTGACAACGTTGACAATGGAGTATTTGCATCGCTTGACATACTTCTGTATCCATACACTTATGCAAAAGACTCAGCTCCAACATCACAAATCATGTCCTCCAATCAATCATCATGTATTGCATCATACATGATGGACTGAATATATTTTTGGGATATAGACGCACTTGGTAAATGTAATTCACCATGTCATATCTAATCTTGATCCATATGCATGTTCTGTAATGATCTATTAATAAAAGTTTATCAAATTTGGATCTCTCAATCTAAAATCTAACAATTTGTCGAGGGTCAAACATCCAGACTCAATGCAAACATGTATTAAAGATTTATTAAACATAAATAAATTTTTTATTTATTAAACAAATATTACAATTCGATACTCGGTCGATTCATTTACAAGTACAAACTACTCTTATATTAGACTATAAAATAGTTACATGTTAATTAAAAATAAAAGTAACAACTAACTAAGAACATTATATATACACAAGACTACTAAACACTAGACAACATAGCAGTGAGTCATCACACAATCTGCCATTACGCAATGTCTATTACTATCCAATGACATCTTTAATTGTTACACAATCCTATTAACAAACATCTTCTATAACCATCAAGCATTACATTCTAAAAATAACTCAAAATGCACCAACATCCACATTTATACCTCTAATAAGCTTACAAGGCAATTCATTAATTAGACTAACTTTGACATTTATTAAAAATAAATGAAAATAATTTATAGAAATGCTATAAGTCGGTTTCGTAACTCCAAATAAGTTACTTCATGCACGTCCCTTTAACATAGTTCATGATGGTAGCCTTTTAAGTTTTCTTTATTATACAGTACCTTTTGTGGTCAGGCATGACCCAAGGTGAGAGAGAGTGAAGGGTTGTGTTTTAGGGCACATTGTGGTCACAGGTCAGAGGCATGTCTACTTTGGTCCCATTTCTGGCTCTCTTTTTTTCGATGTTTCTGTAATATTCCCTCCATAGATGCATTTTCTTTTTGTTTTATCTTTATGTGTGTTTAGAATTTAGTTTTGAAAGAACCTTATTCAAACATTTCATGATAGCTGCACCACCACTATCAATACCTTAACCCACGAGAAGAGACCCTTTTGGTGCTCTTCATCATTACATCAATCCTACCTTATCATGACGTGTGCCCTCTTCAATTTTATTGCCTATGAACAACTTAGGAAAATGTTTGCTTTTTATTATTTTCATTAAGGTTGTGTTTGGACTTGTGAGGAAATGAGTGAGAATTTAAAAGAGTGAATGTTTGAGAATTTCTCTACTAAAAACTTGAAAACAAATACAATGTGTAATATAATATATTATAGTTATAGTAATTTTCTAGTTAATAGGCTATTAGTAGCCGACTCAATGTGTTAAATTCAAGAAAGGGATGAATTGGTTCTAAAAACTCTTTCAGAAGAATTTTCACCTTCTTGGAATTCTTTTTCAAGACCTAAAAGAATGAAAATTAGAATGCACTTTCAAACGCAATCAAATTTGATACAAGAAAAAGAGTGTAACAATATAAAGAATAAATGACAAACGAAATAAAACACACAAGAATTTAAATGGTTTAAATATTCTTGATCCTACTCTAGTCTCAATAATTCAACCTGGGAAATGTTGGTTCCTCGAATATTCTAAAAAATTATTACAACAATCAACTATTGAATACTTCAAGAGGATATACAACACTCTTGATATTAAGAGTATACACAACACTATCAAATCTCACCCCTTGAGGATCTATGACTTTATCAACTCTTAATCTCCAAATTATAAACCTGCACAACCATATAAATCAAAGTAAATTACAAAAATAGAAAATGTTACCACACAACAAAAGTAATTCGCAAAATTAACACTTGATTACAACGTTATTGAAATTTTTGGACTGCACAAATGAACAAATGAGTGTATGAAAATGTTACAGCTCTTTGATTTCTTGATATTAAGAGTATATACAACACTATCAAATCTGACACCTTAAGAGGATCTATGGCTTTATGAACTCTTAATCTCCAAATTACTAAGTTGATTATGTTTTTAATAAATAGGATCGACAACGTGTTATAGTGAAGTAAATAAGTTGGAATCTCACTTTAAGTAGGTAAGAAAAACGACATAGAAATAGAAAAGATCTAAAACATGTTAATTTATTTATGGGATCATTATATCTCATGTCGATTTGTTTATATAGTTGATTGAAAGATTATAAGAAATGTAATACGAAGTGGGTGTGTGTTTTTTAGTCTTAAAAGAGTGTGTGCTGTGTATACTTATGTATGGAGGAATATTTATGTATATATTGATTGATATAAGAATAGTGGAGAGAGAGGTTTTGTGTTAGGTAGAAAGAGTGTGTTCCGTACGATAAGTTGGTGTGAAATCGCACATTCTCTTTGGTTTGGTGTTTTATATTATGGACACGGATGCGAATGAGAATCCAAGATAGATATGTTACCCTATAGACTAATCTTTTTAGTTTTTATTCAATTTGGCACTAACAAAACATCAAAGCAAAAGGGAAATCCATAGTACCCACTTTAGATACTTGCCCTAATGTGAAACAATAACAAAAATATATGTTTATGCAGCATCAGCAAAAACAATAATAATAAATAATAATAATAATAATATTTTTGTAGTGATGTAACTTCCCTTACATTACATGGTTTAATATTGGTTTTCAGTCATCTCGGTTTCGATTTAACATTTTTTCGATCTTTTAAGGTGAATATTTGTAATGATACTATGACGTTCAAGTGAGTTAGGGATCAGATTGTAAGTAATATGGATACCATATTCATTATTTTTTATTTGAGGGGACTCATAATTTTATAGTCACAAATTTAGGCATTAAGGTGTATTATGTGTTTCAATGTGGTTTAATAAAGTTCAATTGTCTCTTTCGTTGTTTTCGCATAAACAATAATTGTTTTAAGAAACACGGTGTGAAATTGATCAGAAAGTCAAATAGCTGTATTTTCACGTGTGCATGGATATTCGATCTTTCAGTAATACAATAATAATAATGGTAATGATAATGATGACAATAATGATAATGTTAATGATAATAATAATAATAATGATTATCGTAAAAATATTTTTTTTTTATAATATATAGATAGAGGTGAAAACTAAAATTAGGAATGAATATGAATAAACTTAGAAGCACTTTTAAAAAGGAATAATAAAGGAACAATTAAATAAGTTAAATATGAAGATACGAAAATACTATCAATCAATGAAGTTCTATAAATTATATATATATATATATATATATATATGTATATATATATATATATGAGTGTGTGTGTGTAAAAGTTAATTTTAACTTATAAAAAAAGTTAATTATTTTTTTAAGAAGTCCTTGTAGAAAATATTCATAAAAATGTCTTACTTTTTGGTATTTATAATCACAATTTAATATTCTCTTAAAGATATGACGGGTTTCTATTTGATTTATAATCATTTGAAAGAAAAAATATACTTTATTTGAAGTGGATTCCTCTCACCATTTTTATATCTTCTGTGGTAGGTAAAAAGTTAGGAAGAGAGACTATGTGAAATCCTATCGCAATCCTTCAAACTATTGGGTGAATTTGTTTGTGTTTAATTTTAAAAAAAATTATAAGTATGTCTTTGTTTTCTTACGTGTTTTTCTAATTTTTTTGTTTTAAAAAATTACTTATTTTTAATAATTAAATTCTATATATGTCTTTATATAGGTGATTATTTTAAAAATAGTTATTTTAAATTTCAGCAAGTTGGTCGATTATCTAATGACTTATAATTAATTGAAGATTTTTAGGAAAGTTTTATGATTCAGGTCAAGCCATACTTCATAAACAGTTATTTTAATTATTAATTAAGCATGAGCTTACATTTAAACTATGTTGATTATGAGGGGGTTTGGGAGGTAAATAAAGTATTAAATTTTGATTTTAGACCAATTAGTAGAAACACTTCAACTAATTAGACTATAATGTGTACATATTATAGTGTTAAAATTAAAACCATCAATTTTATGGTATTGTGAACTCTTGCCTATTTATATAATTTTTATTTGTTTTAATTATACGTGTTATGGATATGAAAAACATTAATATAATTGTTTCAATTAATATTTACACCAAGATGTAAGATTATGTTATATAATGCATCTTTTTGTTGGACGATAATATAATATGATTTTTTATAAACAAAAAATATACAAACTGTAGGTATAACATAGAGTGAGATTAGACAAAAAAATATTTATAATCTATTGGGCCATTTATTTTGTGGGCTGAAAAGATAGCTGGGCTGCGGGCCAATGTTATCCACTAACTGTTTCTTCCTACACCTCCATACCTTCTTATCTCACCTCCATAAATTTTCGAATTTCCAAAAATGCCCCTTTACAATATTTCAGATTACGTAATTCGGAAATCATTTTTCAAATTTGTAATTATCTTTTGGATTACATAATTTGAAAGTCTTTTTTCCGATGCATGATTACTTTCCAGATTACTTAATCCGAAAACTACTCTATGGGTGACACAAAAAGGAAAAAAATGTATTTTCTTATTGTGTATGGAGCTATGTAGCACAGATACGGATACGGACATGGTATAATCTCTAAAATGTAGGATACGGGGACACGGATCTATATATTATATAATTTTGAATTATATAAATTGAAAATAAATATTTATGTGCAAAAGTACGTTCCAGATTCTTTTGGGAGCAAGAAGATATTTTTCATGACTGGTTCAAAAGAATTTGTTCTTATTTTAATAATCATAATAAAAATTTATACAATAAATTTGAGTTTTTAGAAAGTTATTGTATTTATACATTTTAAAATTGTGTTAAAACCGTGCTAGAATTTTTAAAAATCCAACAAATATTTTTTTGAATTGAACACTTCACCGATAAGTATCCTACGAGTGTCGACACGAATACATGTGTTCAATACGGATACATCATTTAAGAAGTGTCTGAGCCTCATAGGTATGAAGGTGGCAGAAGAAGATATGGAGGTGCAGGAAGAAACAGTCTATTCACTATTGTACTTATAAGTTGTCATATTGGAGTGGTAAAGTTAGTGAACCTGTGTGCATCAAAGTGGTACCATAGGTTATGTATTTCAATTTATCAGTGGGTGTTTCTTCCTACGTCTCTACATTTTTCTTCCTGCACCCCTACATTCTTCAAAATTACCAAAATTACCCTTTAAAGTTTTGGATGTTTCTGGAATAGTGATTATGTAAACAAAGAGTATTTCCATAATAGAAAAACCGGAAGAAAAAAAAATCATTATGAAACATCTTTTTTTGGAACACATTTGTTTTTTATTTCTGGATTGGTAAATCTGAAATTCATAAAACATTTTCTGAAAAATATGTTCTGGAAATATTTCGGAAAGAACAATTCAAAACTCATTTTTTAAAGGAGACAAAACAGTCTTCTTTGAAAATGAGGGGGTGCAGGGAGAAATTTCTGGAGGTGCAGGAAAAAGTTGCCTTTATCAGTTTGTCAGGTCCGTTCTGTTTACTCTTTCAATTTAATGGATCATGGTAGGAAAACTCAGTCCTATTTTAAAATAAAAAATATAATATTTAAGTTATTATGTATCCTTTTTAAATTTAATTACTTCTAAAAATTGAAATATATGTTTCATATTATCCTTTATTTATTTTTATAGTTCTTTAATTATATAATGCAGATTATTTATTATCTTTTATTTATTTTAGGTTGTTCCTTCATTACTCTCTCAAATTATAATCATAAAAGTAGCACATACATAACTTGTACGAGTAGATATATATTGAAGAGAATGATTATCTAATCACCAAAATTTAAATCCAAAAAGTTATAAGTATCTACTCACATTGGAGACCTTATATTACAAAAAATTTAACAGATTGAATTTGTTATTCTTGTTATTTATACTTCACTCAATTTTATCATCTATATTTAATATGGAACTCTGACTCATATTTCAATTTCTAACATAACTTGTTAAGAATGAGCTATATTGTGTGTTTGCTCGAATTTGCAAAGTCTTCAACTTGGAAGGTTTATTTAATTATGAAGTTGAGAAAAAAGTTCTTGAAAATCCTTTTGTATCTATAAAGATTATTCACTTCAAATTTTAATCTTTAAGGCTTCATTTATTATATGCATGAAGGTAGAGATGCATTAAATATGTTCTATACAACATTAAATTCTTATATGCTATATTAGGTCTCGATCAAAGAGATTTCAACCAAACTTGAGTAAAGCATAGACCGTATAAGGCAAATAACATGTCCAGAATTGACATGAGACACGTCAGAATGTGCATTAAGAAGCAACTTTAGTATCTTCTTCAAGAGATTTTTGACATTGACTTGTGTTTTGTAAGATCTTCTTGGTAGACATGAAGTTGAGAACATTCTCTATAACATAAAATAACTTCATAAAGACTTTCTTTAAGTACAATGTTAGCTTAAAATACTATGTTCATGCATATCAATTGATGAGAACTTCACTTAGCATACGAAACCAAAAAAACGTATGTTTTGTATTGTGTATCAAATGAAGCAGACTGCGTCTCAAATGAGTTGTCTTTTAAAAAACTTATATCATCACGAAAACATTTATGATTCGTTGTTTAACGACAGTTAATAAAATTTCAAAAAAATATTGAATCATATACTAATAATATATAAATAACAAAAATAACAAAACTTTATAAAAAAAACAATGAGAAATTGCCTATCCCACTTTACTTTAATAATAGAATTTAATTGTCATGGATTGCTAACTTAAATATAATATTATAAATACCAAATACTAAAGTAATTATTAAAAGTCAATCATTTTATTAATAATCAATATAAATGTATACAAGTTGTTCACTAAGTTTTAAAATTACTACACAAACAATATAACATTTTTTAAACAAAATGAAATTTTTCAACATTTCCCTTTTTTATGTATATACAATATCAAACTACTCTAGGATAAATTATAGATTTTGATATAGCATGATATGAAATTTTAATTAAATTAAATTATCTCTTACGTATCATTTTTGTTAACATGTGTGTTTTAGTCTAGTTCTCCCATATTTTTTTTAATAATACTTTTTTCATGTGATGATAGATGATTGTCAGTCTACTTAAGATGTCAAGTTGCATAATGATGTTTCACATAAAAGCTTTTTATAAAAAAAATGAAATTATTCCATATATATATATATTCACACTCAAACCATAGGACATTATATGAAACTTTCTAACACTATTTTATATTAATTTTGGGGTGATAGTAGGACTTGAGTATTGGATTAGAGACACAAGATCATATAGGGACATGAGATAAGTTACATGTGAGAAGTTCTGATCCCATGCCAACAACTGCAATAACTTATCTCTTTCTTCTCAATTTGCAATAAATATAGTTGGAAACTATGTTTTTTAAAAGCACAAAGATTGTTAGAAATAATCTTTTTAAATAAAATTTTATAGATACACATATAGAAAGTAAAAATAAAAAAATTAAATTACTTTATTTATAAGTTAAAATTAATTTATGCATAAATATGAAAATTGTTGAAATAAGTTTACACTTTTATGAAAGAAAAAATAAGAAGAAAATGTGAAAATTTTCATACTACTTTTCTAATCTTTTATTTTTTTTAAATAGTTATAAAAAGAGTCGTATAAATATATAAAAAAAAAATGGTGGGAACAAGCATAGAAACCTCAGGTATATGTGCAAATTATTGATTGTGATGTCTCTTTTTGCACACACTTTTTCCTTTTCCATTTGTGTGCTTTACCTTTCATTACATAGGGCACCATTTATGCCCTTCAATCTCTGCAAGAACCCCTTTATTACTCAACATGCTTTGGAGGCCCCTTTTTGTGTCCCACAGTTGTGGCCATTAATGCAATGAAGGGTTGTCCTACCCCAACTTATTAGGGTCAATAGTGAGCTTCCAAGACTATGAGATTTTCTAAATGGAAAATGATGCTTTCACAATTTTTTTTAAGTTAATGTGATGAGTTTAAAAATAAATATATATAATAAAAATAAATTTATAATCAAATAATATAAAAAAATATTAAAATAATAATATTAAAAATTGTAATATGATTGTATAAAAAATTGAATATTATATATATCATTAACCCTTTCCAAGTTATGCTTATGCTTTTGGTTGCATACACCACATGCTTTTGCTTTACAACCCCATTTTACTTCCCTTGCTTTCATTCTTCCAAAACCATGTTTTAAGGATAATTATATTTATACATTTTACTATATCTATATATATTAAATATTTTTTTTTATTATATTATATATCTTATCAATTTAGAAACTATTTTTCTTTAAGTTGATGAATATTTTAAGTGTTGATGAAACATTTTCTTATAAATAATGGCTTGATGTAAAAAAAAACAATTTTTCTAATTAATAAAAGGTAAAAGCTAAGTTTTTCGTTTTCTTTATACGAATGCTTACTTTTAGTATATCCTTAACTTACATTTCTTGTTATCACTAAATTCTATATTTTATCACTCAATTTTTATTATTATTTTGTAAATTTTATCATTAAACTTTTTTTATGCATATTGTTGTCATATTTTAAAATTTCACATTTTTTTCTTGATATTTTACCATCATGGTTTTCAATTTTCACTATCCCTATTTACGACAAAATTGTGTTGCTTCTGTAAAAAATCGTCACAAAATGACTTTACTTGTGTAAAAATTGGTGATAAAATGACTTTGCTTTGAAGGACATGCTAGGTTTTTGGTACAAAATTAACATGTTGATAAAATACGCTAAAATTTGAAAATGTATTGATAAATTAATGAAATAATGATAATTAAGGGCTAAAATGCATAACCAAGGCTAATTTTATTTATTATATTACAAGTGTGAAGTATTCACATATTTTATTATGAAAAAAATATGGGTTTGGTCTTTATATTTTTTGTTAAATTATCTTTAATTTTTTATTTTTAAATTGATACTTAAGTCCTTCTATTTTTATTAAATTCAGTTTTTTTGTCACATTTAAACTTATTATTTAATGAAAAAATTTACTGTCACAAAAATGAAAGAATGAATAAATTTAAATATCTTTTCAAGTTCAAAAACTAATTCATCAATTTAAAAATATAACCACTAAAACAAAGTTGACAAAAAAAAAACATACAAAGAATAGATAATATTTTTTCCCTTATAGATAATATTTTTTTCCTTAAGTGACTAATCTATCTACATATTGTTATTGTTTTTTTAAAATATAAGTTTTAATCTAATTTTATTTTTTTTTTCATATTTTTTTTAGTAATATTTTTTTACGTGATGACATATGATATTGTTATTTAAAGTGTTAATTTAATTAAGATGTTAAATTACATTATAATGTTTAATATAAAAAAAAATATATAAAAGAACACTAATTTTCACTAAAAACTGGGTAGTAGAGTTTCTCTTCAACTACACCTAATTATAATTACAAGTTGTCATGTATTACATTTTTTTTACATGATATATTTAATAACATCAATAATGTTTATCTTCAAAGTTACCTTTTTTATTATTTAACAATAATTTTCTTACAGCCAAAAAGCTTCATTTTCAAGTTTAAGTGAATATTGAGGAAGAGAAACTTTTACAATTTTCTACTTTCTTGAATTAACAACTACTTTGGAAGTTCTTTTCTGAAAACAACAAAAAATTCAAAAATTCAAAAAAAAAAAAAAGCAAAGCTAGGATTTGTTTGGTTTACAAGAATTTGTTTCGGAAGCATGAGAGTGTGATTATAAATAGAGAAGACCGTTGACAACCACTTGCATGGAGCATTTATGTGAACGCACGTTGAGTAACTAAAAAATGAGATTCTGGACACAATCTGATTTTTGTTCAGTTCAGTGCATGTGAAAGAGAAGGAAGCAATAAGCTGCTACCACTTTCTTATTTGCATTTATTAACTGCTACTCACCCAACTATGCCATCTCGTGAATCAAATCATTATCATCCATTCTTCTTTTATCAAATCTTCTTCATACTAATACTCATTCATTTTAGAAAAAAAAAGAAAGTTAAAGAGATTTTTTAAAACAAACACATCTTACTATGATTCATGTATTGCTTTTGAAATATCAATTTGTGAAATTTTTAATGATAAACTCATTTATTTATGTTACTTTATCACTCGTCGAGTTAATCTCACTTGGATGGAGGACCATTTATGAAGCAACACATTGGGTCATTAACAAGGTAGGTTAAGATGATAAAAGAAGATTAAGTCTCAAGGAAAAAAGTTTTTACTTACTTTTGGGAGTAGAATACTATGACTTTCTTTTTTCTTCTTAGTCTTGTAAAAATGTATAGGTGTACATATTTCTTTATAAATTGTAGGATTTTGTAGAGACGTATTGAACTTCCATTTGAACTAGCCTTAGACATCCCAGTGTGGAAGTGGGATAATATTTCCATGTAGTTTGTCACACACTTGCCACGTATAGTGAAGAAACATGACTCTGTGTGAGTAAGTGTACCCTCCAACATAGTATTCAATAGGGATCTTCATCACTTTTAGTTTTGGCATATGCTTTAAAAAGCTTTAAGGACCAAACTCTGACTCGGATCAACGTATCATCCATAGGTTGATGGAAAATTAAAGAGAATTATCCAATCTTTAGACAATTTTCTTAGAACTTGTTTGTTTAATCATTTGGGCAATTGGGATGAAATCTTTTCTATGGTAGAATTCATCTATAATAAGAGCCATCAAGCAAGCATAGGTATGATTCCTTAGGAAACATTATATGGGAGAAAATGTAGGACACCTTTATGTTGGTTTCAGGATGGTAAGAGTGTGTTGATTGGACCAGACTTAATACAACAAACTAATGAGAAAGTCAAGATGACTAAGGAAAGGTTGAAAATATCTTTGAGTAGACAAAAATCCTATACCAATCAAAGAATAATACTTTTAGATTTCTTTATTAGTGAGTGTGTTTTTCTCAGAGTTACATCATTCACTGTTGTAAGAAGAACAATCAAATGAAAGAAGTTGACTCCCAAATTCATAATACCATATTAGATTCTCAAGAGAATAGGTCATGTTGCATATGAACTTGGTTTTCCTCCTCCTTTAGCCAAATATCTTTCATGCATTACAACTAAGGAAATATGTACATAATTTTAGTCATATCTTAAAATCCGATTTAGTGCAAGTAAAAGAAAATTCGTCTTTTAAAGTAAAGCCAATTAGAATTTTAGATTTTGAAGTAATGTAACTTCGTTGTAGAATATAAACATGGTCAAAGTGTTCACAAATATCTATATAACTACATATATAGAATAACTAAAAAATATATATAATGGATAAACGATCAGAAAATTTTAACCAAGTCAAATAATAGATAATTACTTGAAATGATAAATGAACTTCTCTCATTGTCTCATATGTTATCATTTTGATGAAAAATATCTATATTGATTAGATAATACTAATTTTTAAAAATAAATATGAATAAATACATATTTGTCTTGTTATTATACTCATCTCAATACTCATCATCTTTATACTCGTCTATATTTTACTATACTAAAACATCTCTAGTATATTAGATAACCTAAATACATATATATATTAATTTTTCTTTGCTCTTTAACTTTGTAACTTTTTTTATATGATATACATTTAATTATTTTTATTATTTTTTATAATTATTTGATATATTTCATTATTATTTGTTATTCTGATTTGATATTTATACAATCATAAATTTTTTACATTAAAAAATACATATTATTTTAATTATAAAATCTTTTATAATATTTTTTTTATAAAATATTATTTAATTAATATTTGTAACAGCAAAAAAAATTAATAGATCTACATGGAGATGGTAATATAAAAATAAAAATAAACTTTTCCTTTGAAAATAAACGAAAGAATGAAATCTCGCACCGTACCATTCCGTTATCAATTACCTATATCTATCCGCCGTGCAAAAACTAAATCTCCGTAACCAACATTTCTCCACAACTTCCATTTTAGTTTTTGCGAACATATACTATAAAAAAATATGTTAATAAATTTATAAAGAAATTATATATTTTTTTAAAATTAAAAATTAAAACCACAAAAGTCTTCACAATTTTTTCATTAATTACAAAATAATATTTAAAATCAATTCAATTCAGAGTTCATTTCCTGTCCCTTTACGTACAAGCAAATCATGTTCTTCCGCATCGTACAACGTTCATGTGATCATACCCGATACACCTTCACTTATTTACATTTTTTTATCACTAGAAATAAATAAATAAATAAAAATTAAGGAAGCAAGAAAAAATTAATATGCTAATGCTTTAAGTAGTAGTGGATGAAGAAGTATATTGACACTTAGGATCAATTTATCTTAGATAGAAAAGGTATGTGTATCGATTAAAAAAAAAAAAAAAAAACAAAAATTAAAGGGAAATTAAAATTAAAAAAAA
>Ga0123342_1003141_pt1 | contig 26840 bp, 13 predicted proteins | sample Turbeawhitnodule_FD_89960 | JGI IMG/M metagenome (GOLD analysis project Ga0123342, IMG submission 89960) | Root nodule microbial communities of legume samples collected from Mexico - Turtle bean Mexico white nodule | ecosystem: Host-associated > Plants > Roots > Nodule | place: Mexico: Nepantla...
AACAAACTCTTAAATTGCATTAAAAGATTGGTCAAAGCATTTAATGACTGGAGCGTAAGCAGTTAAATCATTTAAAGCTTAGTCAAACAGAAAACAGTTTTTCTGTTATGGTCCCAAAACAAACAATCGGTTGTTTCCTCGAATCAATCGATTGTTTTGGTACTTAACAGTTCAACCATTTAAAAACAGTTTTCAATCTTTTCCTCAAAACACCTAAGTACAAACAATCGGTTGTTTCGATAAAACAATCGGTTGTTTTAACTTACTTTGAAAAACACTTTACTTTCACAAAGATTGAGAATGCTAATACTTTAGATTTAATCAAAGGGTGGATTACAACATATAAACTACCCCAAAACTAAGCTAAACCAGCACAACAACATCAAGCACAACCAAGGCTTCAACATCCTTCAAAGGATTTGGATTCTTCAAAACTTGAACACCACTTGATTCAACAGAACTGACCCGAGGCTCTTGTCTATACCACATATGCTCGAAAACAATCTAGGAAGATTGAAAATTTCAGAGAATATCTTGAATGAGGAAAAAGCTAAAATGAGCAAGAAAGATGCTAAAAGCAACATGATGAATTTTAAAGCAACGTGATGTCACTTTACAACCATATTAAATCATTTAACACGTGCTTTTTTTTAGAATTAGAGGCCTTAAACAAAAGGGGAGTGAATTGTTTTTGAAAGATTTTTGCAAGTATTGAAGGTAGGGTGAAAAACTATAAAGAATCAATCAATTGAAAATTTTGTTCAACCAAAAGAACATCAATCAAGTGTTTTTAAATTTGATTCCAGAAAATCAACCTTAACTGGTTGTTTATACCAGCAAATTTGAAAAATAATTTAAAACAATTTATTGAGTGTAGAGATAGAGAAATTCACACAAGATGTTTATACTGATTCACTCTTAACCAAGAGCTACATCCAGTCTTTAACTAACCACTGAGAATTCACTATGTAATCAAACCAAGATTACAAAACACACACCAAGAGTGTTGATCTTGAACCCTTCAAGAACACACCACTCTATGGCAAACCACACAGTTTCCAGAAACACCTTCTGACTATAAACTACACCACACTAGAACACACAAAAATACAATGTTCAAGAAAGAAGGGAATAAAATACACCTGGGTAAATCAAAGCTTAAAGTTCATAAGTACAAAACTCAATCATATTCCACACACTTGAGATGATCCAAAACTTTTGAAATCTTGAAAAGTATTTTTGATTAGTCTCTCTTTCTTAGTTAATGGATAGGAGCGTAAAACAACATTTTTATACTCCAATCAAATGGTCAAAGCAGTTAAATAAAAAATAAAAAGTTGTTAGAATCATTTAAAAGTTGTTTGAAATTTCACACCCTTTTAGAAAACTCATATTTTCAAAAAGATTAAGATTCAAATGAACTTGAATCATCTTAAGGAGTGAATTAACATTTCAAAGACTATTAGACAACAGACAACCAGCAACAAGCTTTTCAAGTTTACCTCATGAATTTGGAGACATTAAAACACCTTATTCAACACTTTATATATATACCAAATTATTATTTTCTTAAGGATTTTAACCCCAATCTGAATAATTAAAATTAAGTTATTCCAATAAAATTGAAAACTACACTAAGACAAACAACTAAAACTATATTGTGTAATTACGACAAATAGTAAGACAAAAAATTATATTCAACAATCAAAATAGTAGTTAACATAACATAACTATAACAAAAATGGCAGCCCATAACTATAAGATGATTATAACAAATGTAGTAAAATCCGTGAAACAAAAAAAGGTTTAATGAAATTTAATTATAAATAAATTTGAAATGAACATTTCCCCCTTAAGAAAGCTTCATTAATTTCACTGACTTTACCTTATCTTATTCTTATCCCCAATTGTCACGACAAGCGCTACCAATGTTGAATGTGATTGAATATAAAGCAAAACATGACCTTCAGAATCTGTCTCAGATATCGAATGGCAGAGAACAAGGACCTCGAAATCGCCACCAGAAGGCTCGCCTCTGTGAAGAACCACCTCCTTTCCTCTCACGCCGCATCCCCTGAACTCGCCTTGTCCCGCACTTCCACTACCAACAACAGCTTCGCCCGCGTTCACGGCCACGTCCCCTCACACGACGTCGTTTGGAGCACCACTTCCGATGACTTCACGGACATTGTGTACGAGAAGGCCGTTGGAGAAGGAATTGCCAAGGTTCACTTTCTCAATTCCTCTTTGCTTTTTCTTACTCTGCTGTTATCGCACCGCAACTGGTAAGTGTTGAGTTGCAGATAAGTATTAATAGGCCCGAGAGAAGGAACGCGTTCCGTCCCCAAACGGTGAAGGAGCTCATGCGTGCTTTCACTGACGCCAGGGATGATTCCTCTATTGGGGTCGTCATTCTCACTGGCAAGGTACCTCATTCTTCCTTTTCTAAATTTTATTTATTTATTAATTATTGTTTCTTGGAAATTCGTACAGTGATAGGAATGTATATTCAATCAATCCATGGATTCAATATTGTTATATGCTAAATTTTATACCTTTTTCAGAACGATTAAGAAGTTTATTACATTGAGATCAATAACAAATTTATAAAAGTATTTAAATAATATGAAATTTATTATCAGATAATAATTATAAAAAATTATTCAAGTTTTTATGTATTGAAGTTATTGGATAAGTATTGAATACTGATAGGTGAAGCAGATTGAAATGTTAAGATCAGTCAATTAACTGAGATGATGACATGTTTTAGGGAACCGAGGCATTTTGTAGTGGTGGTGACCAGGCTTTGAGGACTGACGATGGCTATTCTGATGATGGAAGTTTTAGCAACCTTAATGTGCTAGACTTGCAGGTATATTGATTGATTTCAAATTTTTCTAGTTGGGTGTATAGAAGTGATCCCCATTAGACGAGTTAATCCCTTGTCTGTTTTGAGCCATTCATCTCAGTGAACCATGAGTCTTCAAGTTCTATTGTGTGGTTTCCATTATTTGTAATGACACAAATGTTAATGCTTGTTATTGAAAAATAAAATGTTCCTTTCTTATTCTGCTTTTTATCATTTTTTTCCTCCTATTGCAGGTGCAGATACGCCGCCTCCCTAAGCCAGTGATTGCAATGGTACTCAGCTGCACCTTTTTTTAGCTTTGTTCTTAGGGTCGATATGATATCCAAAAAAATGAGGGACATGACAGCATTAAAAATATATATTCCGTTTGATTTTTTATGTAGTACAAGTATTGGACCAAAACCAACTTAAGGGACACCATAAAACTATGACTTTCTGTTACCCATTAAATCCACTGCGGGAAAAAAGAAAAGGAAAAAGACCGACAACCCTTGTCCTTTCCATTCTTCTAATACTTTTGCATGCAAAACAAATAATTTGCAACACAAATAGTGTTGCAGTATATTTTACTAAGTATTAATTGGAAGATAACACAACTTTTAGTCATGTGATGGTCTGACTGATCATCAAACAACTAACAACACAAAAAATTTCCTGCGAGTCAACTACTTGTAATATGTTTTGTGTGTATTGTGATATTTTAGACTTTGTTATTCTTTAAAATGTCACTCAAGGTTAATATAACGCATTTTAGGTTTTGGAAAATTGGAAAATCTAATGTGCCCCTCTACCTGTTATTTCAACGTCTACAACTATAGGCCTCAAATTTTCAGTTTATGAATAATGATATGATACCATGTTCTTTTTTGGTTCTTTATATTCTTGTTATATGCAACCTATTTTTCTAACGTTAAAACAGGTAGCAGGTTATGCTATTGGTGGAGGGCATATATTACATATGGTCTGTGATCTAACTATTGCAGCAGATAATGCTATCTTTGGCCAAACTGGTCCTAAGGTTCTTGAACCCTTTTCCCTTTTATACAAGATGCATAATAATTAAACATACAAGAAGATATTCTTAATCTATGAAGGCAGTGTTATATTGCCCTCACTCTCCCTCTTCTGTAATGATACATAATAATGGATTTGCAATTCTTTCTTTGTACCTATGGAAGGTAGGAAGCTTTGATGCTGGTTATGGAAGTTCTATCATGTCTCGTTTGGTAAGAATCAAATACTATTTATTTTGCTGGTAATTCACTCCACGTTTATGCTATTCTAGATGGTGGTGGATTTTGTTTGCTGCATGGTTTTGATATTTTTCAGTCCAAAGATAAAAACTCGCCTTGTTTATACAGGTAGGTCCTAAAAAAGCGCGTGAAATGTGGTTTCTCACAAGGTTCTATGACGCTGTTGAAGCAGAGAAAATGGGCCTTATCAACACTGTTGTACCAGTGAGTTCTTTTCGTCTGAATAATTTGACTCTAATTTTAATTTCTCCTTTTGCTGAAAGCATTCCGAAATCTCACGTCACTGTTTTAGTATTACATTATCGTATACCAATTGGAAAAGTAATTAAACTGTCAAGGAACAGTTACGGAATAGGGAGCTACTTAAAGCAATAGCAGAAACAGATGCTCCAACATCAACCTCGCACTTACAGTGAATGCTATGTTTTGGTTTGGTCTAGCTTGATAATTTGGAGAAAGAAACGATAAAATGGTGTCGGGAGATACTGAGGAACAGTCCAACTGCTATTCGGGTGCTCAAGTCAGCTCTTAATGCAGTGGATGATGGACATTCTGGACTTCAGGTATATTCAATGATGAATTTTTTTTATACCAGTGCTTCCAATGATGAATTTATACTGATTTTTTTTTTCCTTCAGTCTACATGTTGACATTTTTCACCCTTGTCTTGATTCATATAGATGCATACTTAATTTGTAATTGGTGATCTAAATTATAGGAACTTGGTGGAAATGCAACACTGATATACTATGGCACAGAGGAAGCTAAAGAGGGGAAGACTGCATATTTGCAACGTAGGCGCCCTGATTTTTCTAAGTTCAAACGGCGACCTTAAATGTTTGTCAATTGTAGCTATCAATTTGAGGCGTGGACCTCTAGTCTATAGAGCAGAAGCTTGATTTGCCACTTGTTTATTCTTGTCCTTGATTTATTCAATTTAAATGTAACAGATTTCTCAGATTTAACTATTGGGTCTTGTTTCTTAAAATGATTATCAACTTAAGTAAACAAGACCGTAGAATATAGATTTCCGCTTATTTTCTCAGAACTTCGCCTTCTGAAATTCAGTTTGGTGCCCCAGAAGTCATGGATTATTGAAAGCTGTCGCAAGTTTGAGTGAAGCTCATTTATGCATGATGCTAAAGGGAACTTGTACCGGTTTAATCTCCAGAAGTTTGGGAATAGTTTTACAGTCGTGTAACATTTCTGCGAAATATTCGGTGTGTAGTCAACAAACTTGGATATGATATGATATGATATGATATGGTGAAACACAGCGTGTATATTCGGAGTAAAGATGATGTGTTGCATGAGCTGTGCCATACGCCCCCTACTAATATTCATTTGACTTTCTTAATGAGGCATGTTTATATTACAAAAAGAACATCATTGATCTGAATGTAAAGTAACATTTTGGGTACAACTTCTTGTTCCTAACATATTTCTTTGAATCACCTCATTATTTTACAATCAACTTCGAAGTGTAAACTTCTCAAAAGATCGATTCTGAATTGAATAGAGGTAATCCAATAAATATGTCACTTCTCGTTGTGGCTTAGAGTAGAGATGTCAATTTGAGATAGGTGAGAGTTAGGAAAAAAAAAAGTGAGACGGTTTGCTTATTTCAATTCACTAACCCACTTAGACTCGTCCTATATAACTTGTAGCCCGCACAGGCCAATTGCGTGCGGGTCAGAGTAGGCTGATCATATATCTTAAAAATCTAAAAATTTCTTTCTGCATCCCATAATTTCTTTTTGCAATCTTATATTTTCAAAAATTCTAAAATTATCCATTCCAAATTCTACAATTCGAAACATAAATTTGTATTTTGGACTGTAAAATCTAGAATATTGTACAATCCAAAATATAAATTTTAACTTCTAGATTCTATAATCCTGGAAGTCTATGAATTCCACATTTCGGAATTATAGAAAAAAAAAAGTTTAATGAAAAATGTCAAAGGGTAATTTGAGTATTTTTTTGAAGTATGGGTGAAAAAAAAAGCATATAGGTGTAGGAAGAAACTTTTTTCAATCTCTAATTTATAACATCTTCACAAATTCAATAATAATTTTTTTAATAGTATTTTTGCCTTCCTAAAATACATAAATTTTATCAAATGCGAGCTAAGCACGCTAGCTTTGTGTAGTGCCATTGCATTCTGCACTTTTATGGTTTGAAAAGCTGCTCTCTAATGGGGGATGAAATGTCAAAAATACCTTCGTTTAGATTTATAGAACAAATATATTTTGGATTTATAAATCTATTTCGGATCGTGTGATAATCTGGTAAGGTTTTAGATCGAAAAATCTCAAATCTATTTTGAAGTTATATATATTCGAATACCAATGGAATTAATACATTTCAAAATGCATATTTTAAATGAATTCCTAAATTTAAAAATGTATCATATAGTATATAATTCAAAATGTATTAATTTATTATAAAGTGTATAATTTAAAATGTATTAACACATTCTAAATGTATGTATCAAAATGTATTTTTAAATTTAAAAATATATTTGCGACATCAATATACAAAATGCAATGAACTTTGTAAAGGGGTGTTGGTAAAAGTAAACCAGCTTAAAATGGGGCTTGGCGACGAAATATCTTTTGCAGACTGTGGGATTTGTGGGGAAACTTACTTATATATTCACATATCTTCATCCTTTTCTCATTTATAAAAGAAGACTTCTCGAGTAAGAAAGCAACATGTGGTGACGAAATGGATGGCAAGACCCAGGTTTTGAAAGGTTCATTGGCAATGACAACTTTGCAAAGAATACTATTTTTTTAATTAGGTTGCATGAATCACACAGAAACATAATGGGGTTGGTTTTTAAATACTTTTAAACCTTTTCGCAAGTGAAAGTATTGAATGTAGTTTTAGATCTTAATGAAAGAAGAGTGTGATGTGTGCTTTCATGATATGATATGGAAAGCAAGAAATTATATTATATTTAAAACTCTGTTTTTACATAAAAAAAATTATATTGGTTTTCTTAAAATGATAACTGAACTCGAAGTAAAGTGAATTCAAGTATGAATATTTTTTGCAAAAATAAAAATAAAAATTATTGATTACAATGTCATATGCGGAAGTGTTCACATTTTATTCTAGCATTGTCTTCAAAATCTTATTCATCAATTGTTGGTATGTCGTTCTAACATTCTTTAAATCTAAAGGTGGGACTTGATAACATTATGTCATAAATGTTGTGATGGAGGACCATCTAGCCAAGACATATTGGATTGAGAAGACGGGAGAATATGGAGCCTTATTGTTGGAGAGGAACACCCATATTTGAAGAGATCTTTTTCTTCTTCTTAGCCTTGTAAATAATTGTATAGAGTAATTTAGAATTTATTTTGGACCTAGTAGAATAGGATTTTGGATCTTGTATTTTGGGTCAAGTAACATAGACATGTTGGAGGGCCACATAAAAAGATTACAAGACTCCAAAATGGGAGCCACATTGGATGCCACATGAGAGGCTCCAAGGGGGTGCCACTTATGCCTTGCTCTCAAAGTCTCTTTGCCACTTGTCCACTTCTCATTGGAGAGCATTTTGAATCTTGGGTTGCAAGCTATCCTTACCACATGTTACTATAGAAATGGAGGGGATTATGAAGCTTGCGCCACAAGTTACTAACGTCACATGTCATTGTGTGGATGGATATGATTATGAAGCTTGCTTAACAAGTTACAAAGGTCACATGTTAAATACCATGAGTTTAAAAATCTCTGTAAAATATCATGGGTTTAAAAACCTCTGTTAAATACCATGAGTTTAAAAACTTCTGTAAAATAGCATGGGTTTCAAAACCTCCATTAAATACCATTGGTTTCAAAACATCTGTTAAATATCACGAGTTTCAAAATTTCCATAAAATGACTTGCCTTCTGAAATAACCTTCAACCCCATTTTCTACCATCTCTAACAATCCTCTTGACTTTTCTCTTCCACCATAGACACATTGCTTTCCAACACAGGCTCAATGACTGCCGACGATAGTCCTAGCAAGGAATCACAATTCAGTCACACTTATATCTATTATATCTAAGGAGAAGAAACACCTAATAAGGAACTATCATTGCTTCTTCCATCACCTTACTGCCCCAACTCGAGTCACAAACTACTGTTACCTAGCTCGACAACCAATAGTGTTTATCATTGCTTTATATATCCTAAATAATTACATTATCTGTCAGATGTGAACTTCAAATCCATGTGTGTTCTTGACAACGAGGGCTTCAAAGATTGCAAGAACATATTGCGAAGAGAAATTAACTTTATCACTTCTCACTTTCACAGTAAATTAATTATTGGATGCATTTTAAAATAAAGGCCTTAATTTAAAATATTTCAAAATGATGAGAATTAAATATTAACAATTATAACTAAAACTAAAATTGCAAAATATACCTAAATCAAAAGCTAAAACAAAATAAGTAAGTTTTTTTTTTATTATCCAAGGTTAATTTAGCGAGTTTTTAAAATAAATTTTAGAAATTTTAGAAAACTTATTTGTAATGTCAAGTTACAATTCAAAATTTTAGAGAAATTAGTTATAAAATATTAAAATTATATAGTTTTTAATTATTTATTTATAAATAGATTTAATTTTATTTATTTATTGAAGTTTGAAAAATCTTGAGTGTTTTATTAAGGTTCTACAATAAATCTTTAGAATTTAACAAAAGTTAAAAAAATCTCCCTTATTTTGTCGAGGTTTTAAAATAAATCTTTGAAATTTAGCTAATGTTAAAAAAACATCCATTATTTTGCTAAAATTTTATAATAAGCCTTTGGAATTTAATGAAGGTTAAAAAAACCTTGATTAGTTTGTTGAGGTTTTAAAATAACCTTTGAAACTTTAAATCAATTCTTAGGATTATATTAACCTCCGCTAAATAACCTCCATTAAAACCATTTTTTCTTGCAATGTTAAAGTCTTCGAGCTTCGCTGGGAATTGCATCCGAGATTAGCGTCGGAGAGAGAAGAAAGCGTGAGAAGAAGGGGGAAAGGATACAACATTGGGAAACATAAACACGAATATATAAACAAATACAATATAGATAGGGACATAATGATACAGTTAACTTGAAAATTGTAGGACACGAGACACAACATATATATATATATAAATATATATTAAATTATATTAATATAATTTGTAATCTGAAAAAATTAAGAGAAACATTTATAAAAAAAATTCTAACAAAAAATAAATTTATGTAAACCATAATATTTGACTTTTACATTTGTTCATCCTCATTGAAAAATACAACTTCTAAATATGGTTCATTAAAAGATAAGCTAGCAATATCAAGAATTTAATTGTCATCCAATGAAAAGTCATCTCATGCGATATCCCAGAATTTAGTTTCCCCTTCTTTATATTTTGAAGAGTTTCTTGAGAGAAGTCGATGATTACCATGGACAAATACTAGATCATTCGCCTTTTTAGGTGTCATCTTATTTCTTTTCAAAGAATGTATAAAATAATAGATACTTCTATTCCTTTCACAACAACAACAAGAACATGGTAGTTCAAGTAGTTTAAGAGTTATCTTCTGAAGTGTTGGTGCACGAGCTTCATGACAATCCATCATGATTTTGCACCCATTTTACCTTTATTTCTTAAAGAGTCAACATCGAAAAAATCTTTTCTTTCATCTAAAAAGTTTGCAAACTCTATATTTATCTATCTTCTTACATCTACATCAACAAAGTACCTCTTAAAACATTTCTTCCTTTCATGACTAAGTTCCACATCTTAATGTGGGGCTACTTTTTGTGAATCTTCATTCAACCATTCATGACTATAATATTTATAGCATTAAAATATATAAAAATAAATAAATAAATGTAATATTATAATTTATGATATTATAAGTAATATGTACATAACAAAATATAATTATAAAATAATTTAACTATATAATATATTACCTTAGATTTAAAGAACGAGCAAACGAAGAGATGTGTTACTTTTAGTCCAACGATAAATTAATAGAGTGTACTATCTCATCAAATGATGAATGATCAACTTTTGTCTTTCTTTCATGGTGGTATATGACATTTTTCATATTTTCAATCATTGAATCCCATATTTCGTATACTAAGTGAAAAGTAGCCATATCTATATCTATTTTTATGAGGACATAAAAAATAGGAGCAGTAAAAGCAAGTGTGTAATCAACCTTCATCCACCAATTATCAATCAATAATTTTTATTTCACAAATTGTGCATTATCCACCTTATCCTCTTTGCGAAAAGACCATTAATCACTAATAACCAAATCTTGGAGTCCCTTTTTTAAACTTCTAAACCTTTTTAACATGATTGTGGTTGATGCAAATCTTGTTGAGCAAAAAAAAACAACTTCAATATGTTAAAGTTATTGAATATTGATAATCTCATAGAGTGTCCCATAATAAAGTTTTTAATAAAGGTAGCATCATCAACAATTTGTGATAATGCTTTTAGTGTTGTTGATAAATATCACTATTTCTTTTAGTATTTTTTTCCTGCACAAATATTTTTTAATGCAAGATTCAAAGTGTGCACTACACAAGAAGTCAAATACATTGAAGGAATTACTAATTCTATGAGCATACCCTATACCTTACATACTTCATTATCAGATATAATTTATACCACATATTTTGGTCGAATCTCCATAATTGCATCTCTCATGTGTTTAGCAATAAAATATTTGTCCTTTATCTCACCAATCCATCTATTGACTTAAAAAACATTGGTCTCTCAGTGATAGCCATAAATTTATAAGTGGTCTTTTTTGGGGTCACTCCACCCATCACTAACAATTGTTATACCTTTCTGAGTCCATGAGTTTCATATAGGTTGCAAAAGATTTTCTACATGACTTCTTTATTTTGAAAGTAAGGACCTCCCAGTTTATTAAATGTTGGTGGTACATATCCAATAAGATTAGAAGTATTAGTTGCATAAGAAAATGCACTTCTATAATAAGGACTTCTTGCTAAATGAAATGGTAGTTTTAAAGAATAAAACATTTTTGCAATTTCACAATTAAGAGTATATCTCTCTGAATATTGAAAGAAGTTTGTAAAGAACCTTTGAGTTTTGGATTAACACCATTTTTTTTTATTTCCTTCATCATATACACGTGGTAGATGGACCCTTTTTTTCTTTGAATTTTTTATTTTCAATATTACTTCATTGTATAATTTTTTAAACTAAATAAGTTTGGATGAGGTCATGTGTGGACAAATTCTAATTCCTTCTCGTGTAATTTTTAACAAATGAGCTCTTACTCAAGTGTAAGATCCATTGAATGAGAAATCACACACACTACATTTGATCATATTATTTTCTCCACCCGGAGTTTTCTTAACTTTGAAACATATGTCCAAAGAGGTTTTGTTTCATCTTCTTGTTTGGTAACTTTATTAGGTATATCCATCCTAATTTCCTATAACAAAAATAAATTAAATATAAAAAGTTTACTTACATATAACAATCAAATAAATTCATCTAATAAAAAACTAATTTAAGAATATAAAATATAAATCACGTAACAAATTAAAAATAATTATAGTATAATATATTATATATTTAAAAATAATATTCAATTATTATGTTATTTAAGGTTATTTTATATTTTTAATTTTAGTATAATTATTATAAAATATATTATCATCTTGTTCAGTAGTTTGATTAGGTATATTCATCTTAGTTTCCTATAATAAAATAAAAAATTACTTAAACATAAAAATTAAATAAATTCATCTAATAGAAACTAATTTATAAATATAAAAAATAAAAAAATGTAATAAATTTGACATCGATCATTTTAATAGGTAAGGTTGATAAGTGGTGCCTAGTAATGAGTTTTCCAATTTTGATAATATTAATCATTTCTTCGAGCATTATCTGCTGGGTGTATGTTTAAGTCATTTGTCGAATTTTTTGTGAGTCATAACTTTCTTAGTTTTGATATTTGAGGAAGATCAAGAGCGAACCTCTATCATTATTTCTACCTTTTGTGCTAATAAAAAAAATCTCTACCTTTTGTTGTATAAAGGACTCACTGAACGAATTTGTTCGGAATCCCTTCATAAAATTGTACATAAACATCCACTTCTTAGGCTGCAAAATCTTAATTATAATATGACATAATCTAGTCATATAATCCTTCAATGGTTCACCACTTTGTTTTTTGACGTTGAATAATTTTTCTATATTGGGAGACTTTACCTTATTGCAGCGAATTGAGTGACGAATAAACTAGAAATTTTTGTGAAGTAAGATATGCAGGTGTAAAGTAGACCGTTGAACCAATCTATTGTTGTATTGGACAATGCACCCATGAATATTTTGCATCTCATAATGTCCAATCCTCTTTATATCAACATCTGTGCTTAGAAGACCTTGAGTTGATTTCAAGGGTCTCCCAATCTTATAAACATGTCGATCTTTAAAACCATGTAAAGAGGGAATAAGTTTGTCCATAATTTTCCAAGAGATAGGTTTGAAATCTCATCACGAGGTACCAATGTCAATCTCAAGTCTCCTCTGATGGGTTATTTGAGCCTTTTAATTCAATTGTAGTTCTTATTTCTTAAGTTGGAGTTGGTTGTGAACTCTTAAGGCCTCTTCAACTCATAAACGAAAATCCTCTCTTTGACTTACTTCCTTGTTTCATTGTCGTATGTTGTTTATGACATTTATAATTTGTTTCAATGCGGGTTACTCGTTGTCATCTTCATTGTAAGCAAAGTTTCTCTGGATTCTCATTCTTTCTCTTGTGTTTTGGAATGAGTTGTATGATGATAGTTGAAAAAACTTTTAACTATCCCATAGTAGACCTATGTTATAGTCAAATTTTTTTAAAAACTTAATTAAAACACTCAAGTGTGCTTATCCTTCCCAAGATAATTCCAAACTTATTTATATAAAACAATTACCATTAGTATTTGAATTATTATAATATATTATTGACATAATCAAGTTAATGCCTTACGATTCTAGTAATTAGACTCATTACTTAATTACTTAAGGATAAATATTTAAGAACTCTCATAAAAGAAAATACACAATTTTCAAAAATTATTAATCATTACCTATATTACCATCGCCCTTAGACCAACTTTAAAGAAAAAAAACAACCTCAACACTAAATTTACCTAAATTAATTTGGAATGAATTAAAAATATTTTTATGTATAATATATAAACAATTATAATACTAAAATAATTTATTCAATTAATTTCTAATTAAGTGATAACACAGCACATATTTATATAAACGTATTAAACATAAATAATTATAAAAATGGTTTTAATTTAACACATTATAATAATTTATGATATGAAAAAATTGGATTAAATTGAAATTAGAGATATGTTAGTTTAGGGTATTTGAATTTGAATTATTTAAAAGGGGCATTACGTTTTTGGAATGTTCGAAAGAATTAAGCGTGAGATGCATTGCAATTTGCAGGGTGCAATGGTTATTTGATACAAAACGCGCATATAATTCGGGTACCCCCGTTCTTGTCTCTGCTATAAAACCCCCTTTCATTCCATTTTGCGTTTTTGTAAAGCATTCTTCGCTTCTCTCTCTTCTTCTTTTTTTCTCTCTCTACGCTCTCTGGTTCGAGATCCCTCAAGGTAATTTCAAATTCTCCAATCCCTTCTCTTCCTCCTTCCTTAATATCATTTCTCTTTTCGATGCTTTGTATCGCTTGCATGTTTTCATCCTTTTCGCTGTTCAATTTGGGAATTGCTTTTATCGTTTACTTCGATGCTTTGGCTTTTGCCGCTGTTTGAAATATATGCGAATCGTTCGATCTGAGGGTTTCGGGACCTGGATGTTCAGATCGTTCTTCTTTTCTCAATCCGCGTCGTGTAAAGTTCCTGGTTTCGTTTTTCGTTTTGCGATCCGTTTCGGTTTCCGTGTGATGATTTTGCGGTGGGGCGGATCAAAATGCTTGTTGCTGTTTTTGTTGCCTGGCTTGAGATCTGACCGAGTCCAGTGTCGCTGATTTGGTTGTCTGTCGACGAATTAATTAATGTTGAATTAATTTGATTTTGTACTATTATTTTTGGGATTTGTTTATTGCGTGAATGAAATGATTTGGTTAAGATTTTGCTGCGGAAAAAAGTTCGGTTCTGTTTATGTTCCGTGCAATTTGTTAATGTAGGGATCCGCTAGCTGAAGGAGAAATGGGGTTGACATTCACCAAGCTTTTCAGTCGGCTTTTTGCCAAGAAGGAAATGCGAATTCTGATGGTTGGTCTTGATGCCGCTGGTAAGACCACCATCCTGTACAAGCTCAAACTTGGAGAGATCGTTACAACAATTCCTACTATTGGTAAGTTTTCCGATTTTGATTTTGGTTGTATTATATTATATAATATGTGTGTGTGTAATATATCACCAATAGAATTTTAATCTGCTTACATTTTCAATATTGATCTAGTAACAACTTGTAGTAGGACTAAATTAGTTAAATAACTGATTTCAGAGCTTATTACACTTTTAAGATGAATAATAAATTATTGAATCTGTAATGAAACCTTGAAAAACTGAAGACTGAGATATGATATGAAATGATGTTGGTTATTTCAGAGATTCGTCAGTTTGTGATGCGCTATATGAAATCGGGGTAATGTTTTATAACAATTATCGCTCACTACCTCATGTTAGTCTTATAGGAACCCTGAGAAGAAAATAGAAAAGTAGTAATGTTGTATTTCTTAATTGAAAATGAAAAGAGCAAGGTAAAAAATCTCTCCTCCAAGGTTTCCTCTTTCTACAACAGAGATCATTCTCAGCTCCCAATTGATACAGGACAGAATGTCACTCCTTTTCTACCCCTAACCAGATCCTCAGTCCTTCCATGATCTCTAATTAACTGCATAGTTATTCTAATTAACTTTTGATACTACTATAACGAACTATTAACTGTTCATATCTGGAACCTCAAGCATACTAAATACAATCTACAGAGTTCCTATACTTATTTTTGTTACAAAAGTAATTAGGTGAAATTGTAAGCTCATCTGTGCTTTTGTTCTCAATTGTATTTTTTCTTATTTTTATTTCTCTTAATTGTTTAAGGGTTCAATGTGGAGACTGTGGAATACAAGAATATTAGCTTCACTGTTTGGGATGTTGGTGGCCAAGACAAGGTGTAAAGTTTGATCTTTATACATTCTTGACAATGTCTTGATAAAGCCTTCAAGGTGCTGAGTTATATGTGTCTTAGAGGTCAGTAGCTTAATACACATGTTTTCTTTTGCAGATTCGTCCCTTGTGGAGGCACTACTTCCAAAACACACAGGGTCTGATATTTGTTGTAGACAGCAATGACAGGGACAGAGTTGTTGAGGCCAGAGATGAGTTGCATAGGATGTTGAATGAGGTACTAGTCAATTTAGGTTGGCTCTTCGGGTCAAATTATTTCATATCTATGTTTTCGTGTCTGTTCCTGTTAGAAAGCACAACAATTAAAATAGGTTGTCTGTTTTGGTATCAGATCTATTTCCATGTTCCTATCTTTCCATTTATTTTAACCCATTCTTGGGTAAAGTCTCCAACTATATTTGAAAATGGATTGGTTATCTATATAAAGAAAACTTTCTTGTTCTCTGAAAAGTGAAGAAAGACTTTTGTTTGTTGAAAATCTACGGTTGGATTTATCAACCAAGAAAGACATGGGAAATATACCAAAGTCATCATAGCATAGGGTTGACTTCGTCACTCTGCTCTATGATGATGGAGAGACTTTCTTAGTAAAAAATGAGCTGTGGTTGGTTGTTGACCAATGGAAATAGAAGCATGGGAGAAAGAGAAAGATGCACTAACAAAAGGAAGAAGGGCGACTTCTTTTGTAAATTATGTCCAGCCCTAATCTGTTTTTAGTTTCATTACACAATTTTTTTTACAGATTGTTTGGTAGTCGAAGCCACTCAAAGGCCACTTTTTTTCTGCTTATAGATTCATCTGACATTTGCCCTATGTTTGGATGCAAGAGAAAAAAGTAGGGAAAATATTTTAAATTAGAAATATTTTCTTGTTTGGGTTTAGACAGTGAAGTAAAAGAACAGGGAAAAGTCAACTTTAGGAAACAATTTCTAAATTTTTCTTGCTAGTTCCAATTTCAAAATTTCTCTATCCTCACTCGTTTTCTTTGTACTCACCTGAACAATAATTTCCTTCACTTGTAGATGAGATGTAAGATCACCGAATTCGGTAAAGTTATAAACTATTGAAGATTGAGTTTTAATTATCATATTAAATCTAAAAGGAGTTTTTCTGTTTGTTGATGTAAATATGTTTATATCATTGCTTATTTGATATTTTGGAAACAAAGAACTGTTCAAACTGATGCAGTGTGCATTTTTTCTGTTTCTTCTATTGATATGACTATGCTGCTGCAGATACTACGCTTTTAGTGATGCTATATTAGTTTTCCAAATGATGTTTTTTTGAATAAAAAAAATGGGTGTTTTCCTATTTCTAAGAGGTGTTCACAACAGAGCATTTTTATTTATAATTACTTAGTTTATTTGACCTGTTTTTATGGGATTGTAATGTCTGTAATTAATGTCTTGTGGTATATTTCTAAGTTTAGTTGTCAGTTCATACTACTTAAGCTCCCTTGGAAGATAGCTTCTTATTGTTTGGCCTGTTTAGCTTTACCTTAATGTAAATAATGACATTATGACCTGATTCATTGACGCCTTTACTTTTGCCTTCTATTATCTTGTGATGAAATGGTATGATTTTTCAAAAGTTAATTTCAATTATCTTTTCAGGATGAACTGAGAGATGCAGTATTGCTTGTATTTGCTAACAAACAAGATCTTCCCAATGCAATGAATGCTGCTGAAATTACTGACAAGCTGGGTCTTCACTCTCTCAGACAACGCCACTGGTAAATATTTTGATCACAACAACACCCTTGACTAGAACTGAAAGCAATCTTTGTGAAATTTAACATACTTCTGTTTTACTTTCAGGTACATCCAGAGCACCTGTGCAACCTCTGGGGAGGGTCTTTATGAGGGTTTGGACTGGCTTTCCAACAACATAGCCAACAAGGTACGTACTGATTTCTTTTTTGCATTATTTTATGAGCATTGGGAATATTGATTAAAAATGCTTTTATATGGAGGGTGTTGAGATTCACTGTGCGTTATACAAGCTGCTTGAATTCATGCATTTATCTCGTTAACCGCTTAATCCTAAATTAAAAATTCGTTTATATATCATCATAATATACCTATTTGTTGGCTTTCTGATTTTTTTAATCGGGAAATGATGTAAGTTTTATGGAATTTATCTGATTTTTTTCCTTATGAATGTATATCTTCGCAGGCTTAGTGCTTTTTGGGAGTCTTGTGGATTGGTAATTCTGGATGCAGGGGTGAATATTATCTAGTTTGTTTTTTGGTCCTCTTCTGAGACAAATTGGCTTTATGTTTTTATGTTTTCTGGTTTATTAGGGACACATCTTGATGGCTAAAATTATAGTAGGAATTTGTTTCGTGGGATGTCTAATACTTTGAGCTTTTTTATTGGGTTTGGATTCAATGTTTATAACTGTAATTGATACCAATCTAGGCGCCATCCCATTTTGAGTTTTTACATCTTAATTTTGATAATATTCCTCCAAATTATTGTTGGGTGACACTGAAAAAAAGGAGAAAACTACCCATCACTCGACTAAAATATTTTGGTTTTGCTTGCCATAGCCAAGCCATTTTTAATTTTTTAGACAATGACTACAGTGCATGTCCCTGTGTTGCTCCACTAGTGAATATTGCAGCCTCGTAGGATTTCAAACTGGCGGATACTTATTAGCTTTCATGTGTGCAATAGCTTCTTAACAAGGTCTTCACACTCAAGTTCCTTTTCATCACATATCAAGTATTTAATGGGTTTATTTTTTTTTTCTTTGAAAGCACAAAAGCTTAATTTTTTAAAACTTTGAAGAGAAACTTGAATTTTAGAATTGAAAGATTTTTGCGTGGTCTTAAAATGAGACTACGGAGAGTTGAGACAGTTATTTCAAAATGTGCAATGTATTAATAACGTTGGGCGTATTTAACGTGTCACGTTCTTCTATATCTGAGATCAGTGTTTGGACAAAGGTACAGTTCTTTTTTGCCTCCTTATCTGACTGCGTTTATTTTATTTTTAGAGGGTATTCTTTTAGAATTGTCAAAAATGGATGGATTTCAAAAAAATTATGAATAGGACAAATTGTCATGTTTTAAATCAGCACTTGTTATATATGTACTGTTTAATTTAAATTCTTTTATTTTTGTTAAAACCATCTTTTAATCACGATTTTTTAAAATTTAATACATTTGTTAAAATCACGTTTAATAACTCGATTTTTTAATTTTTATTTAACTCGTGTTTACTAAAACAATTTGGTCTATTTGAATTTGTTGTTTTACTAACTTGCTAATAATAAAATCACGATTTCCCTCGAACGTGTTTTCTTTTTGTTTTCCTCTTTAATTTTGCGTTTAACAAAACGTGATTGAAATTTCGACTTCTCAATCTTATATTTCTTTTCAATATTTATTTTTTAAAAAATCAATTTATTTTTTAAAATAATAAAAATATGGTCGAATACAACACATTTTTAAAATATATTTTTTCTCATTTTTTTTTTCAAAAAAATATAAACCATGACATCAAGATCACATTTTAGTTTATAATTTTAATTTAAAGTTGTGAATTACAACACTACTTCCAAAAGAAGTCTTTTAAAAGTATGATTTCTTTACACGAAGTTGTGTTTGTGTAATCCTCTTAAATCTGGTCTACTTTTGTGCTGATATGTAAATATTCATTTATTATGTGTATTTAATTTAATTTAATTTGCATAATTGATTTAAAAATAATTGTTTTAGGATGGAACTTTGCTTTAAACCAAGTAATGTTTGGCCTTTTTTTAATTAGAAAAACTAGAATTTGAAAGCAATTGTTTTCAAAAGAAAGTTGTCTGGGCACTGTATATCTCCTATTGTCTTAAAACGTTTTCATTTTAATTAAAAATGTCATAAAAGCCTCTATCTGTACTCGTAATAAAATCATTATACAATACTATTTTTCTCTAATAAATCCATTGGTTGAATGATTTCTTCATGTATGTAGTATTAAGAGGTTCTAACCATGGTCGTATTGTCTACAAAAAAAGGAACTACAATTAGTAGCTTTCATTGAGACGTTGTCTTGTAAACCATAACAAACATGTTTACTAGAAAGGAAGTACTTTTCTGTTTGCTATTATTAATCTGTTACTTTTGTATTGAATTATCGTGCATTAGAGAGCCTAAATTAAATTAAATAAAAAAAGTTGGGAATAAGCATCATGGTATCAGAGCCTGGTTAACCAAGTGCTTGTGTAGGAGTTGAACTCAAGATCATTTGGTGAAGCAGGACCTGATACCACGAATGAAACCATTCAACCCAACACTACAGCATGTCATATTACATTCCAAGTTATATTTACAAATAACACTTTGAATATTGCCTTGCCATTTGCATTTTTTAATTATTCAAAAGAAAATAAATAAAATTGAACGAGTATGATATGAGACTCAAGGGTTAATAATTAAGTAATACTGTATAATTAATGAAATCATAATATATATACACACCTTTTATACGGTATTGGTGTAATTTTAATTAAAAATAAAAAATCATTTTTTATTAAAATATTAAATGGTGTGATAATATTATGTGAAAATGTTTTTATCAACAATTGTGTCAGTAAAACAATACTATTTTAATATAAATATCTCAAATATCCATATGATATTTTTATTAGATTTTCACAATTTTTTAATTTTTTAAAGTAATTACTTTGATAGTTATTGTTTAGCAGTCAAATTAAAATAATTATAATGGAGATCGTCTAATATTATTTTTTAGTATATTTTTACTCATGTTTCCTTATATTCTAGAATTTAGTTTGATTTTTTGTTTTGTAAGTGTGTTTTACATGAGTTGATATGATTGAAACATTATTTTTCTTGGTGTGTTTTGATTGAATGAGTGAATATTAAGTTTCCATTGATTTTGAACATAATTTTAGTTGAAATATGTTTGGAGAATTTTGTAAAATTTCTTGTTAATGAATCGTATCCAATGAGCTAATATTTCTTCTAGACTTACTTTTCTTAGGGAATAATGATATCAAATTGTCAAATCAGAATTTTTTTTTGTTGAATTTTAACTTGAAAATAATAAGATAATTTTTTATTTAATTTTTAATATGAATTATATCTCACTTATCAAATTGCTTTATTTTAAAATGATATGCTTTGTTGAGAGATATGATATGTATATGCTCATAAGTGTTTATGCATATGAATTTGACATATGCATGCACATGAGGTCTAGTAATTTTATTAAATTAATGTATGTAACATTGAATTGGATTATGGATAAGTAAGATTCTATGTTGAGTGTGATTTGTAATATTGAATATATAAATCCATTATTGAAACTGAGTGATAGTTCTTGTACGACTATTAATCTTTGGTTGTATAATTATTTGTGTAATGAATTTATCCTAACTTATGGGGTCAAGAATGGAGTCAAGAATATAGATACAAAAAATTTAGAATAATCTCTTAAAGGTGAATTAATTTTAGTTCAAATTGAAGAAGGTGTTTATCTTGTTGGTTTTGAAGATTGCAAAAATTATATTCATGGTAGAACTATTCTCACGGAAGGTGCAAACCTCTAATTCATATGGACTTTAATCTTGCTTGGCATTTGTTGGGCTCTTAGAAGGTTATTCCCCTTGGTAAAGGGTTTTATGAGTTTGCCTTTGTTTGTCTTGAGGATATGAGAAGAGTGTTTGATGTGGGGTCTTAGAATCTCAATTTGGGGATTTTGAGAGTTTTTGCTTGGACTATAGATTTTGTTCCCATTTCCATGAAGTTTACCAAAAACCAATGTTGGGTTAGGATTCATAGTCTCCCTTTGGAATATTGGTAGCCAAAAGCTATTTTTTTATTTATTTCTAGTAAGGGATTAATGATTGCACAATCAATAAATTTAGAAGATTTTTTGCTAGGGTTCTAGTGGATATTGAGATGTTATCAAATTTTCCTAATCAAGTTTTGGTGGAAAGGAATTGATTTTCTTTCATTGATTAGTTTGAATATGATAAGTTGCCTCCATTTTGTTTTCCCATGCAAAAGGATTGGTCATGATTTAAGTAAATGTATGAGAAAGCCGAAGACCAATTATAACATATGTAAAATGTGTACTATTTTGCCTAAACCTGTTGTTGCTCAGTGGAAGGAAGCTAGCATCTCTAATAGTCAGAAAGAAATTTCTCAAAAGGTGGAGATGGCAGACAGGTTTACCAAGAAATTTTACAATGTGTTGAGAATGAAACCAATAATTTTGTTGTTTCAGCTCTTGTTGTTGCTGGAAAAAAATATAGTTTTCTAATGCAGATTTGTATGTTGTTGCTATTGCGGGTTAAAAATCAAATAAATTAGTTGTTTCTGATACAAATTTTTCTCCTCTATTGTTGGGATGGAGGGATCTATTATTGACCAGGATGCTTCTGTTGAAGTTGTTGCTGGCCAAGTGGAAGTTGGATCTCTTATAGGTCAAAATTTAAAGAAGTTTGTCGAAGATTTATTCATTGTTGATAACTCTATTGTTGCAGTTGATGATATAAAGGCTGGGTCAGGATCTCAGGTTGATAATTTTGTTGACACGCCCTTGTTGGAGAGCTTTCATGAATAAGATGATTTGCTACAAAAAAAAGGACTAATGATAATTTGTGACCTCTTGAAGGATCTTCTCAACTCAAATCTGTAGCTATTGGTTGGGGTCGAATGAGCCACGTCACTCGACATAATTGACCGACCGACCGGATGATCAACTACATTAAAGAACAAATTGACAATAAATGACAAATAAGGAAACATCCTATAAATCACAGTAACCTCCCTATAAATTCGAACACACTCCACTAAATTCGGGTGACATTCTGAGAAATCAGCTAACACCGATTTATTAAAGATATGCGCTAGATATGATCCATGAATCAAATAGACCATTACCAAACACTATAAATAAACTTTCTACAAAGGAGTAAGGTACGCTTTTGTCAATATATCACTAACTCTTATATAGAGCACTTACTTGATCGTCAGAGAATCTTTTGTAGGTTAACTCTCAATCGGCTATTAGAGAGCGAATACGAGAAGAGGAAGGAGGAGCGACCGAGCACCAAGGAGCGAATACGAGACGAAAGAAGAAGGAGGAGTGACTGAGGGAAAAGAGGCAATTGTTCAAGTCTGAGGGAAAGGAGGTAGTATGTACTATTTAGGCCCTATAAGTCTATACAAGTACACCTTTTAAATTTTTTGCAATCAAACAGGTTACTTCTACAATTGTTTCTCATGATTTAGCCTTACAAAATTGTTTTGAATCTCTTCCAGGTGATGATCAAGAGACTTATGAGTCATGTCCGACCATCTTGGCAACAAATATAGTTAAATCTACCTGACTGATATTTTCTTAAAAGAAGTCAAATTGGTCTCTAAGTTCTGATCTGAAAAAATGGATAAAGATGAATCATTAAGTGAAAAAGAGGAACAAGTACAAACCTCCTAGAGACCGAGATGTTCTCTTAAAGCTGGAGTAAAAGTCAATAAGAAAATCTCCAAAGCAGGTTAACCTAAGAAAGAGTAATGATGTGTGATTATCACTGAGTTTATTGTGGATGTTATATGCAAATGAGGGTCAATCTAATTAGATTATTTGCATTCATTTATTCATATTTGGGAGCTTCACTTTAGAGAATATTCTTTTGTTTGTTTTTTTTTTTCCAATTTTGGTTTAAACTCCTAATGTAGTATTTTAGGTTACTCTTGAGAGTTTCTTTGGTTTTTGTTTTTCATGTGTTTGGTCAAGTCTCCCATATTTATTTTTTAATTTTATTTTTTAATTTTATGCTATTATTTTTGTCTAGAATAAGTTTTATAAAAAGAAAATTAGATAGTAGTATTTAGTAGCACATTCATATTACAAATCTTCTAACAATAAATGATATGCATGTTTATTATTCTTTCAAATAGATCAAATAAAGTCACTTGATTTTGATTGATATATTTAAATAATTAGTAACTTGTATTTATATATGAATTATAATTTTTTAATAACTTATTCTTCTTATATTTACTTTACTATGTTGTATTATTAGGCTACTTGATATATAAATAAATGGTTATATTTGAGAGACTATGATTATAGACATCTCTTTATATATATATATATATATATATATATATAATAATAATAATAATAATAATAATAATAATAATAATAATAATAATAATAATAATGCGTATAGTAAATATTATTAAATAACAAACTTTATTATGCATTATTATGACAAACTTTGATTGTCATATTTATAAAGTTATAATAATAAATTATTTGAAATGTTTGTTATCACATAATTAGTTTTTTAATTTATTTGTTAATATCATTTAATGCATGTTTTTTTTTTAAATAATAGATATGTATCTATGTAAAAGTTGTTAATAGATTTGTGTTCAATGATTAGTGAATTAAATGAAGATCCATCTAAATCACTATTTTCTAAAATTAATTACATTTAAATTATTATTTTTATTCATTTAACATTTTAAAAAAACGATATTTTATAAGTAGTAATAGTTTATGTCCTTAAAGGTATTTATATTATTCACTTATAATCATATCAATAATTATTCATAATTTTTACAAATATATATATATATATATATATATAAATAGTTAAAATAAGAAGTCAAATCCAAATTTTAAAAGTATAATTTGATATAAAAAAAATTAAAATTTTTGAATCAAAATATAATGTTTTATAATGTTTTCGTTTTATTTTTTATTGCTATGAAGATCATGCATGTCATATTTTACTTGCAACGTTTACAATTTAACTTAACTTAACTAAGAATAAGACATGATTATGTAGAAGTTTATAAATCATACCATGCTTATCATAAGTAGGGGGATATATGTTGTGTTTTGGGATTAATTTATTTTATTTTTCAAAATACGGAAATGAGCATTTGACTAAAATAAAATAAGAGTAATCTTTAAGATTGATAAAATTATGTTGCAATTATGGGTACAAAAGTAATAAAGTAATATGTGTTTTGGTGTAACTTTCCTTTACTTAAATGGTGCTACATTTATTTGATTTTATAATAATTATAAATTTATAAAAAAGATTATTAAAAACAATAAATAAAATTATTAATAACAAATAAGACCATTAAATTATTTATTTATTTTTTAATTCTTCTCTAACAACTTTTTATTTGTTTTTTATTTCTCACTTTCCATTATATAATTCAAATAAAGGCTAAAAATATCTTTGACTTAAAAGGCAGAAAAAATGAAAATGAAAAATAGTATAAAGGATGATAGGTGATGAAATGAATTAATTTAATTTTTAAATTTTTTCGATTATTAAATTGTTAGTTTTAACTTTAACTTTAAATTTATTAATAATTAAAAATAATTAGCATAACTTATTTATCCTAAATTAAAATATAATTTATATATATTAAAATATTTATTTATTACATATCTTAATTATAATATACTTTATATATTTAAAAGTACTTATTTGTTATAAATTTTTATTTTGTTTCTTTAGAGAATTTATTTGTTTGGTACTTATAATGAATGGTGTGTTTCATTTCATGCATTCAATTGACATGTGAATAAACAAGCAATCGAGTTTGTTTGGTAGGGATTATTTCAAAGTTTAAAAAAATTTGTCCCTTACTTAAGAAATGTTATTTTCTTAACTATTTTCATTTTGATGTTATAATAGATCTTTAGAAATCTTAGTGTGATTTAACCTTTTTTTTTATTGTTTGGAACACAAACAACTAAGAGAAATTATTTTAAATTTAGTTATAAATTATAGAGTGACATTGATATTAAAATTGTTGAGATTTTGTCTTGGTGTATTTTGATTGAATGGACTATTAGTTTTGAACATAATTTAGTTGAAATATAATTTGGAGAATTTTGTAGAATTTCTCTGTTCTGCATAAGTCCACCAATGAAATCTCATCTAATAAACAAATAATTTCTTCCATGCTTTACTTCTTTCGGTGAATAATAATTCATTCATTGAATTTAAGGAATTTGTCCAATCTATAATAATTGTCTGTTGAATTTTAACTTGAGCCATAAGATAATTTTTTATTTAATTTTTTCCAAACAATTATAACTTAATAAATTGTTTTATTTTAAAATGCTATACTTTATATATAAGTGTTTATGTATATGAATTTACCATGTACGAGATCTAAAATTGAATTATTATATATTTCGTTGAATTGAATTATTGGATAAATTAAATTTTATGTTGAATGTGATTTGTAATAATAAATACATATAAATCCATTATAGAAACTATGTCATAATTATTTATGTAACAAATTTATATAGGTTTATTATTCTGTCAAAAAGATCCTAAACTTGATTTTGATTGATATATTTAAATAATTAGTAACTTGTATTTATATATTAATTATAATTTTTAATAAATTATTCTTTTTATATTTACTTTATTATGTCGTACTACTAGGGTGAATGTATAAATAAATGGTGTTATATATTCAATAAATTATAATATATATATATATATATATATATATATATATATATATATATATATATATATATATATATATAATAACGTGTTAGTAAGTTAACCTTTATTATGTAGTATTATGACAAACTTTGATTGTCATATTTATAAACTTATAAAACACATCATGGTTTATTTGAAATGTTTTTATCAGATAATTAATTTTTTAATTTATTTAATTACATAATCTAATTTATGTTTTTTTTAACGAATAAATATGTATCTATCTACAAATTGTTAATGAACAACCATCTAAATTACTATTTTTTTTTTAAATTAATTACATTTAAATTATTATTTTTATTCATTTAACTTTTAAATAGCTATATTAAGTAATAATAATTTATGTCTTAAGAGTATTTATATTATGCACTTATAATCATATCAATGTCTGTCCATCCATAATTTTTACAACAAATAATATATATATATATATATATATATAACCGTATTAAAAAATAGTTAAAATGAGAAGTCAAATCCCAATTTTAAAAGTATGATTTTAATATAAAAGATTTCAAAATTTGTGAATCAAAATATAGTGTTTTATAATGTTCTCTTCTCATATTTTTTTTTTATCAGCAAAGAATGAAATTAAATTAAGAGGGATATAAAAAGGGTATTCCAACCCTTTTACATAAATCAAACCACATTAAGAATCTCAAAGAATAAAGAGATGAACAAACATCCCAGAAGCAATAGATAGATAATGTTTGCTGCATAAGCTAGACATTCTATTCCAGCTAGCACCGTGCTCGTATTGGAATTCTAGAAGTACTGCAAACTGCAGTTACAAAACCATCAAAATACACCAAAATATTGGTTATCTCTACCACCTCATTGACATTCCTTCTACCCAACTTGCAGTGGCACGATTGTAGCACTTGTCACAGAATTAATCACTTCAATGCAGCATCTTCCATTCGCTCCTTTTTGGACTTTGGCTTCCCCCTGTTTGCTCATTTTAAGCTCACTTTTATCAG
>Ga0123342_1003142_pt1 | contig 26839 bp, 13 predicted proteins | sample Turbeawhitnodule_FD_89960 | JGI IMG/M metagenome (GOLD analysis project Ga0123342, IMG submission 89960) | Root nodule microbial communities of legume samples collected from Mexico - Turtle bean Mexico white nodule | ecosystem: Host-associated > Plants > Roots > Nodule | place: Mexico: Nepantla...
TTATGAATAGGTATAATCTACCTATGTATCGTTTGTGTTAACATATGGGTTTTGGTCTAGTCCCCCCATATTTTTGTATTTTCTTTCTTTTTTCTTTTTTTAATAATATTTTTTTCATGTGATGGCAGATGATTGTTGTTACTTGAGGTGTCAGCTTAGCTGAGATGTCAAGTTGCATAGTGATACCTAACACAAAAACTTTATAAAAAAAAAAAATATTGAAAATTAATCAATAATTCAAAAATCGAAACATAACATCTTATCTTAACTTATTTTAAATTTAAACAGATATACAATTATTTCAAATATTTATATCAATTAACTCCTTATTTGAATGCTGTCATACTGAATTTGAAGTGGGTCTCCTCTATATAAACTTTTGCTTTTTATTACGATTGACTGCATAATAGAAGTTATCAAACTATGTAAGAACGGTGTTTCAATGTTTAATTTACCTTTCTTTTGGAAACCTGTCGTTGTTTTAATATCGTTTCTTAAACTCTGAATATTCCAATTATAAACTAAAAGTTAATCTCTACTGAAATTACTTAACTTTTTAAAGAATAATATATTTTTTGTTAACCACTTCTAATGTTGTGTTTTATTCATGGGACTCTAATTTTATATTGTGACGACAACTTGAATAGGAAAGTAGAAATGTTTCTAAAATAGAGAAATTCCTTGTACATGTTTGAGGAGTATTCTTTTATGTTTTAGAAGTGGTTAAATGTATAGATTCATACAACTATATAAGTGGTCATGCAAATTTATGTATCTAATTATTTCATTATGAGGATATTGCAATTTTTTTCTCATGACTGTTAGATAAATTAGGTTATTATGCGTTATTCTTCTTTGATTATATTTAATTTCCTTCTTTAGTAATTATTTAGAAACTTCTTAAACACTTTCCTCATCTTACAAATAAAGGATCTTTCATTTTTACCAATCACATTTGAAATAGATAAAATTTAGAGTTTTTGTTAAATTTGTAAAGAGAGTTTGATACTCTTGACTTATGTTCTTTAACTGAGAGTTTCTTCAAATGACGAGTTAACTTTATATTTATGTTTCATGAGTAGCATGTTCTTCCATTTTTCTTATCCAATACTCTAATAGTTAAACAAAAAATTAGTCGTTGTATTTTTCAAAGTCATTACAATAGTTTAACATTATTGACCCAAACAACCTCTTGACTTTCCATACAATAATAAGTATGACTTTTTCCTTTTCCTTTCAGCAGCACATTTAATGTGTACTTTTACATGCAAAGAGAGAAAAGCATTTAAAGAATAACAAAGGTGTACAACAGATAATTGTAGATTTTATGATCACAGACCCTCTGCATCTCCCTCAACATGGGGAAACTACTAACACTTAAATAAAGGGGCAGGAGAGGGTTGAAACATCACAGAACTGATCAGCCACCATGTGTCGCCATGTCAGTCAATAATTTCAACCAACATCTATGATTTTCCTTTCTCGTCATCCTGAACATTCAAGTAAGTTCTAAAATAAATGAATATCCAGAGTGCCGCCAACTTCAATGAAGGATTTAATAAAATTTCAGACCAAACTGAAGTTCCAATTGGGCCAAATAAATCTTCTACTATGGGGAAAAGAGTATCTGATATGGTTCAACAGTCTTTTACTGACCAAAAAACATTCCTCTTTTACTGCCAAATTCTAACACAAGTTAATACTAATATTTTATAATGAAATCTTCTTGTGAACAATAAGTTTTTTTTTTTTAAATAAAACTAATCTATAGAAACTATAACCTTTTTATATTGCTGTTTTTAACTTACAACTAATTCAATGGCATTAGGATTACGACTATATATATATAAAAGAAAACGGTTTCTTATTTCAAAACGGAAAGGCTAACCTTTCTTTGATCCAATTAAAAAAAGGCTTATAAACAAAAACTGGAACACAGGGAAGTTTACCCAATAACTAGATTTAACTGTAACCTAACATTCATATATTGAATAGGTGATAAAAAAAAGTACAATTAAAACAACAGAAAATGTGTCAAGAGCAAGGATCGAATGGTAGATTTTTCTCTATTTCTTGCAGAGTTCAAAACAAAGTGTACATTTGTTTCATATAGGGACAAAATAGAAAAATGTTGGCTAGTACTAAATCTGACAACGTTAATATTTTATCATGTCAGCAAATTACGAGGGACCAATTTGTAAGCCTAGACAAGCATTTTCTAGGATAATATAGAAAATGTTTTTTTTTTTAAGTTTATGTTATAGATATTATTTTTACTCGAGGAATAAAAAAGACATATACACAGAAGTTTTAATGAGCAACCATTTTCAGAAACTTCTTAACAAATATAACATTATAGTTTGCTAAGTAATCCTAAATGGCGAGTGTGTGTGTATGCACTTGCACATCCATACTATAACCAGTACAGATTATATCATGCTTACCGAATTATCCATCAGTTTGTCCAAATCATCATCGTATCTTCTATCGCCATCATCTGAAAGACCAGAGAGATTGTTGGCAAATATAAAGTCACGAAAGTTTAAATTCACCCAGAGCACATATTATTCTATACTCTAACTTAAATACCCAAAATAATAATCTAATACTATCATTGGATATAACTCCAACTCCGGAGAACATAGTGGTATAGGCTAACAAATAGGAAAACATGACGAAAGTTCGAGGGACTTTAGTTCTGTCTGCACTGATTAAGGGATTACTTGCTTGATGAGGAGTGGAAAGAGAAGACATGGAAAGGAAATAATGCCCTCAAGCTCTCACTTTTGTCCCCCTTCAAACTAGGCTATAATGAGGGGTGAGAAGCTTTCTTTTTATCTTAAAAACTTGCGATTTACTATTTGACCTACAAATTTAGTTGTTTGTATTAAAAATGTGTTGTTATATTGAAAAAATTTTAAGCTAATATTTAGAACCTTTTCTACCTTGCCCTTTCTTCTCTCATTAATCATCCAAACACGAGGAATGCAAAACTACACGATTTTGTCCTTTCCCTTCCCGTCCATCCCATTCTCTCTAAAACTTCCAAGCATAGTCCAACGAACTCAATAATCCAAAAACTATATTGTTTGGCTTGACATAACTATATCCATTTTCCTATATGGTTAATATCCTTTAAATTACTCTGGGACATTAAATGTGTTTATATCATTTATAAATGGAGATGTATGTACCAAACTCATATACACAATTTTTAATAGATTAAATAAAAAAGGTGTACCGGGCTCGTCATCACTGTTTCCTTCTCCCAGAAGAAATTCATCCAAGTCTTGCCCAGTTGATGAATTGGATAATTTGGTATCTTTTTGCACTTCCTGCGCCTCTTGATTACAGATCAATTCAGGATTTAATGGCCGCATCGTGACTATGTGATCTTTTACTTGTTCACAAGATTTTAGTTTTTCATCTTCCATGTACTGATTCTCATAGCTGCCAGAAATCACAAGGCAGAAGTTTACTAAATGTCACAAAACAGCATAACTATAACAATATAACCCATGTTATGATCATCTGATTGAATTAATTGCTAGATGCACATATAACACATGGGCTAGTATAACTAGCATGAAAATTTTCCACAATATTGATTTTTTAGGGGTACAATAATCTGCTAAATTATTGCTATTAATAATTTAAGCACATCCCACTAAATTTTGTTATTATACTGTACCAATACTTGTTATTTTAAAAATATTCAACCACAACTGCTGCCTGTATGAACTCTCCTTTAAACATCTAAATTACATTTCTGAAAACTTCACATGTTCATTTTGTCATAGCAGAAGTTCCTTCAATTTCTTTTTGTGCGTATTTTATTTTTATACCTCCAGGGTGAGAGTTTTCGGAGCCATGGGAACATTTATACATTACTATGTTCTAATTTAGAAACATTCATTGCTTAAGGCCTAGAATATGATATTTAGTTATTTATAATTAAAAACAGCATATTATATATATCTCTTCAATTCTCACTTGGTGAGTATAAAAAAAACCTGCATAGAATACATGATCCTTTAGTATTTTAAGACTACAAACATCAAACAATCCTATGTTAAATTGAGCCGTGTCAGATGAAACTCAAACAATATTTAATGTGAAACCAAAATAATCAAGCAACAAAAAAATACATACGGTGCAGTATGATTATTCACAAGTATAAAATATATTCTCCAAAACTTCCTCTCTTTCATGACTCGTGGACACAGTTCATACCTCAATCGAGAAATCTCCTGTAACAAAGAATAAACTGAATAGTGGGAGTGCATTATGTTTCAAATGTGTGATTGCAAGAAAAATGTAATTGACAGAATATAATAGAACCTGTGTACACAAGCCAGCCCACACACCAAGGTGAAAGATTTTACTTTATTCATGCGAGATTAACATAAAAACATGCAATGTCTTTGACACAACGATTTGCTTCAACAAACTTGGAAATAAAAATACCAAGCATCTTATGATTTACCATGAAGCATATCACCAACCATCGTGAGTGGATCTGCCAAGGTCACAGTTGCAGGTGCATGAAAAAGGACAACCATAACTCACCATGCTGCAATTCAGGGTTTTTAACTCTTACACCATTGGTCTATCCCCGCCACTCCTCTCTTTCTCACATACACAAACAAAAACTCCCAGAACACAATGGTCAACTCTAATTCAGACACACAAATTACTCACAGTATTTGAATCTCACACACACTCTATAAGTTATTGTATTTATGTATTTCAGATTCGGTCATTACTCCATGATACTATTTTACCGAAAACATCAATTTAATTTACAAAGTATCCTGGTTGAGTAATTTTCTGGGCACGTTGATAAATATTTCTGATTCACTTGAAAAATAAAGAATCATTTTATTGATATCCATCACACAAATTGCATTCTTATCATCTCTATTTTTAATAACCAAAACATTTTAAAAAAAGGAAATAAAAATATGCTAAAATAAATAACAAGATTCTAAAAATTATTTTTCCTAATTACTATGAAGATACTGAAAATTGTTTTTATCCAAATAATCTGTTATTTACAACACATTCCAATGGCTAAGGATACATAATTTTTCATCTGTCACCAATAACTAATGGTAGCTAAGCAAAAAAATTTAAAAGCAGAAAAGAAGAACATTATATAGCAATTCCTGTGAAGGATTTAGATGTAAATTATTACTTATCCAATATCTATCGGGACCATCAAACTCTCAAATTTTCTAATTTCTCTTCTGAGATGTGGTGTAGAATACAATATGGTATCGGACCCACTTATATACTATAATACTATATCTCAAGTTGATGTGGAGTCTCCAAAAACTTCCTCATGCTAAGAATTACACATATTAAGCGTGAGAATAAATACTTATGAGTGGTCCAATAACAAGACATAATAGGTTAAACTCAACCCTACAAAACTGACTTGCAAAATGAGATTTACACCAACTTATATACTATAATTTAATCATTCTTTAGTCAATGTCGGGTGTCCAACACAATCCCTAGCATTGAGGATTGGACATTTGCTAACTTCTTAAAAGTGGATCTAGATCTAACTCAACCCTACAAATCGGCTTGTAAAGGGAAATTCGCATCCACTTATACATTATAATTTTATCATATTTCTAGTCGATGAAGGATCTCTAATAATTTTCTAATCGACCAAAGAGTGATATATCAACTTAATGGCTCTAATTCAACAACAAACTATTTCTCAGACTCATGCTTCAAACCCTTGCGACCACTTGGTACCAGACACACGAGCTACAGTCATACATGTTAGCGAGATTTGATAGGCCTATCGTGTCACCCGCTATCAAATCACCCACGAATATCTAGACCCACACAAGAGATAAACATGCCTCGACGTGAGGAGGTGAGTTGGAGATCCCACATTGATTAGAGAGTCAATTTACAGAATATAAGTGAGGGCAATTCTCACCTTACAAGTCGCTTTTGTGAGGATGAGTTAGACTTAAACTCACTTCTTAATATGACTAATATAGGAATATTACATAAGACTAAAACGCCTTAGGAGGAATTAGAGATATTGAATCATTACCTCGAGTTACATGATAAGATTCTTGTGTGGTCTCAATGAACAATGTAGACAAGAGTGATCTCAAATTATGTTGATGGATCAAATTCCATCAATCACACAAGTATCAATGGTTTTTCAACAAGAACGAGAGTTTCGACCAACCCTTCTTACTAATAAGAGTGATAACAACAATATGTTAATGAATGTTATGAATAATAAACACAATGAATGTAGCACCTCTTCAAATGATCAATGAAGCTTCAAAGGAAGGAAAGGAACATGAAAAGACCATGGTTACGGAGGAAGAACTAGAAGAGGTAATGGTTCATGAATCTACACATTTTGTGGCAAAGATAACCATATAGTGGATACATGTTATAAAAAATATAGTTTTCCAAGCAGGGAACAATAAAGTCTACTAATATGGCTGAAATTGTGAATACTCAAGAGGATGTTGTTCCTTATGAGGTTAATTCATTAGATTATTATAATTTTCAAATTACCAAAGAGTAATATATCAACTTAATGGCTCTAATTCACCAACAAACTATTTCTCATACTCATGCTTCAAACCCTGTTAGTACTTCTCATATCAATTAAGCCAATTCAAGTATGACTTGCGCCACTTAGTACCAGACACGCGAGCTACAGTCATACATGTTATAATAAAAATCTTCTTCACTCAACTATTTATCAAAGGATTTTCTTATTCGAATTGGGGTACTTGAATTAACTCCAGGAGGTCAATCACCAATTATTGTGTATTCATGGGAAAAATTTTATTTCCTGAAAATCTAAAAGGTCAACTACAATGTCTAGGTCTTCTTTAGAGACAAAGTATATAGCTCTTTTGTGAGCTCTTGGTCTAAAAATGTTTATGCTCAAGGGGGAGTGTCCAATGTAAAGGGACTCATGTTAGAGGGGGAGATCGTTAAGAAACCAAGTTAAGTCTAAGTCACACATTGAGTAGAAATAAGAAAGTTGAGTAACATATAAGAAAGAAGACTCACGCATTCATTTTCTTAAGGTTTTTGGTTGAAGGTGGTATAAATCTCTTATACGGGTTTGACTCATGTCTTATTGTTATTGAATCCTCCCAAAAGACCCAATAAATATTTGTGTAATGATTTTTACACAAGGATTAATACTCCTTTTTTTTGGAACAAAACATATAGGAACTGAATTCTATTCATTTATTCAGAAAAAACTTCAAGAAGGTCTTATTTTCCAACTCATTCCTTCCGCTGCTCAAGTGGAAGATATGTTGACAAAACCACTATATTTATGTTTCTTTCATGAGAACTTGTCCAAGTCAAACTTTTCTCATATACATGCTCCAGCTTTTGGGGCCTTATTAGACAATAAGGATGAAATTCTCACTGATCCCACATGATTATATAACTAATTCGTTAGTGGACTTCAAGATTAGCTTGTTAAGCTGTAACTACTTTTTCTTTCTTTGTGATGTATTTTAATAGCATAGCATGTACATATTCTAATCAACTGAGATGATTCCATTCTGTTAATGAGATTCATTTTTCTCTCCAGTCTCTTTTCCCATCTTGTATTCTCTTCCTCCTCTTCTTCTGTGAGGTGGTGCAGAATACTAAAAATATCCAAGACATGTCAAGTTTTCAAGTTAATATGATTGTTGGAAGAAAAAAAGATGTCTAAGAGTCTACAACTAAACTCCTGAATAAAAAGCAATCAGTACTTCTAAGCCAAACATCATTTGCATGCTAGTAAAAAATTGATAATCGGTGCCTCTTAAATTTAATGAAAGCACTGAGAAAACACGCGGTGCATTAACATTGATAAAAGTAGCCATGCCCTGCACAACTTTGATAACATTCTGATTCAACGAAACACAGAAGATGCTACCTTCACGGTAGAAAGAACAAGACTGGCATGTTTTTCCTGCCAATCACTTAGATCCTGCCTGACGTTTGAAACCGCAGGAACATCAGAAAATTCCGTATCATCTGAAAATGGATGAGAACCAAAACTGCGATAAGATCACCCCGTGCAACAAAGGAAAGTAGCGGCCGAATGATACACGATTCAAACTTGGTAGGTAGCATTTGAAATGAACTATTATTGTTTGATAATGACGGAAATTTTGGAATAAAAAAACATTGAAATAGGTTTTAAATAGAAATGGTAGAGAATGAAATGCTCCATTTTCACTTTAGAATATGACACAACTTTGGTTACAAATTATATTTACTCTAACTAATTTCCATTTCTCACTTAACGAAGAAAATGGTAATCCAGAGATACAATAAAAGGAAAAGAAATTACCTCGGAGGGGGAAATCTTCAAAGGTAGTGATGGTGATCCCTTTGACGAACTCTCTCAACTCTTCGGTGATGCCAAAACGGTGGAGATCGACGTCGTTTGTGAGAAAAGGTTGGGGCAAGTGCTTGGAAGCTTGCGCCGCTATCTCTTTTGTGGTCTCTGTAATGATGTCGCTCAATTTGGAAGCTCCCAAGGACAGATCATTAGATCGTTTCGATGCTTCTTCCGCAAAGCTTCGGGCTCTGTTCCACAGCTCCATCTTTCTCTTTCTCTTTCTCTTCTCTTCTGATTGATTACACGTTTTTTCTTAGCAATTTCGGAGAAACAATTGTCGCAGATTAAGGATGTGGATTTTGATTGGAAATGGAAGAGAAGAACAAGTGCAGGTTGCCACGTACTGTGCTCCGTCACTCTCTCAGCCTTTTTCATTTTTCCTTATTTTCAGACCCTCAAGGTCACAGCTTCTTTCCAAGAAAATATCTTTAACAAAATTGTGGCCATCCAATCACAATGCACTCTAATTTCATAAACAAAAACATGGTGGAGGAATTCACTACGCACAACGAAAATGTATTTTTATTTGACATATTAATAAACACAAATGCATTTTTCTTTAGGTATTTTTATAACATCCCACAATTTAAAAGTATAGTTCAGAATACCTAATCAAGATTTTGGATATGAGTTTTTGGGCCTAATCCATATAATTTTCTACATTTGTCCTTCTCAGATAATTTACTTTCTTAATATCAACATTTCCCATGCCGTCTTATACCTAATTTTGACTTTGTGCAAGTGCAGTGTTGGTTATGTATGATATTATTGATCCATTAAAACGGCAACTTAAACTACATTACCTCTGAAAGGTGGAAAGAAATAGACGCGTATTGGTTAATAAGCAAAGTTAAGTAACATAAGTGTTGTTGGAGATGCTGGTAAGGGATCACGAGACAGCAATAAACAGCGACAGGCCCACCAATTTTATAATATTATGGATTTTTGATATTTTTGTGAAATGGGTGGGGCCTCAGGAAGGAGAAGAGGATAGGGGTGGTGTGGGGCCTGGGAGGAAGGGGTGCCCTGGCTCCAACCGACTGGGCCTGGGGCAATGGGGTGAAGCCCATAGTTGGTGGGTCGTGACAGTGACAGCCATTAAACGAAGAAGCATGAAATAGCGTATCTTGGAGGATCTGATGGATCGTGAAAGCTCCAGGCACATTTTTGAAAAAGTCCATATGAAGAAGGCCCCCCTCTCACCCCCAATTTAACCTAGACTCTCTCAACCCTCTTGTGTGTTGCATAGGCCACCATCACTGCATTATTATTATTATTATACATGAACACAAACACAAACACATATACACGTAAGCAAAGAAAGAAAGAAGCTACCTAGACTTTAATTTTCATTTTTCATAGATGTGGACAAGTACCGGTAGACCTAAATGGGAGCCCCCCACCGTCCCATGTGCATGTGAACATGTTCCCATCATATTACCTGTTCACTCAACCAATCACGCTACACTATTCTCATTATTACTTTAATTACCTTACCACCAATTATTTCATTTCACTACTCCTCCACCTACATCTCTATCTCTGCATTATTATCATTCATTTTATTTCCTTTCCCTCCTAATTATGCCTAATTATGCCTAATTAATCCAACTGTTCATCGATCAACTCCCTTCCCTGTTGCACCCCACTACATTCTCTAACAAATCCATCAGTAATAATTAACCATACCACATATATACATATAGCACATAACACACACCGCAACACACGCTACTCATACCTAATCTCGTAGTTGTTGTAGGGCCTGCAGCAGCGTTACTGGATCCAAGCTTGAATCACACGCTGTTGTTGTTGTTGTTGCTATTGCTGTGTGATGTGACGACGATTCACGAAGAACAACAATTAAGTCTTGAATAAATAGCAGGCATATCTCGCTGACCGTCTGATAGGGATTTATTTGGTTGGGTTGTATTATATGTGTGATGTGTGATGTGCAGTGCAGTGGGTAGTGGAGAAAAATGAATAGAAGGGGTCCATTAATCAAATTTAGTCGAAATTAGTTGGAACAATGTGTGTGTGTTAATTAAACGGTTGAAGTGTGCCTGACTATTCTTCGCCCGGCACACTGTGCAATATTATTGGCAATCACATAATCGTAATCATAACAACAATAATAATAACACGAGAACATCAAACTAGCGTTTTAAAATCTACACACTCTACTGTGCTTGATGCTGCTTGTCTTTGGTGCATGTCAATTTCATTTGTCCAATCGCTTTTCGTTACGGTAATTTCACTTCAACGTAACCAATTGTGTTTGGATATGGTGGTCCTCACTGCCTACTCCTACAGATAACAGGTGGAACACAAGAACGATCATCCTTTCAATCTGCTGCAAACCCATTCCAGTTTTCAATTATATATATCTTCCAATTAACACCTACTCCAGCTTCTACTCCTACTAGGTTTAACACTACACTTCCTTCACACACATGTATATTCTTCTATCCCTTATTTTAATATCAACCACAACTTACTTATCAATTTTCTAAACTACCCTTGTTTTGGATAACTCTTTTTTTTCAGGAATCCAATCTTACTCCCAAACTCTATTTCATCACCGCGCAAAGCCACGCACCATCAACCGTGTAAAGATTTAACATTGACCACATCTCTCATTGACTCGGAATTTTTTTTTTATCAGAATAAAAAATAAATAAATGGAAATCACTTTGCGGATAGTTCAACACTTATACATAAATAGCTAGCGTCTTACTAAGGAACACCTTCTAACTTAAATAAAGAACAACCAAACCAAACTTAAAGAAAGCATTAACCAACCAGCCTCATACAGTCCACTAGATTCAAAACTCAGTTGAGATACGTAAAGAAATTACAACAAGACTTTGCAAAAATCCAAAACCAAAATTCATTGACTCGAATGTTCATCAAACACTCACTTCCTCAAACCACCAGACTCATCTTAACTATTAACAATTTAAATCTAATTCAATATTAAAAACTGATTTCAAAACTAAAATTTGTATTTTTTTCGTATACTGAATTTTAGTCTTATCTTTTATTAAGATTTTATATCTAATTATATATATAGTATAATCTTACTTTACATATAATTGATATATTAACTAATTTATTTTCGGTACCATTATTAATGGGTATGTTTAATTGACACGATTCATTATTAATTTTCAAAATGAGTGTGTTTAATTGACACGATTAATTATTACTTTTCAAATATTAAGTTGCTTTATAAGAATTTTGTGTTTTAGCGTCAACTTGTATTACGCTACAGTAGTGCCCAAATTTAATGAATTGCATTGAAAAAATTGCCGACACCTTAGAGTGAGACTTAAAAAAATGGATAGAGGAAAGACATAGCATAATTAAGACAAAGTGGAGGTTATAGAAGGACAGTAGTCAGTCTATCATTAACTAATGCAAAACAATGTTAGCTTTAAGTTGCTAAAACATATTAACATTGATTATAAATCCACATTACTTTATTGAATAACTTAAATCACCACCAAAATTTAAATTATCTTTACAATTTCATTTTTTCTATTTCCTTCGGAAATCATCATTTTTTTATTTCCTTCAGAAATCATCATTTTTGTAAAGTACATGGAAGAATTAACAGCATAATCAATCTTTTGTGGCAATATTGTTTTGGTGGTTAATAAACTTAACTCAAAATCTTATAAATATTTCCTAACAATCAACAATTTAATCTCTCTAATTGGATGTATTATTACAAAGAGAAAATTAATCTAACAATCAACAATTTAATCTCTCTAATTGGATGTATTATTACAAAGAGAAAATTAATCTTTATGGTGACTTTGTGTGGTTCTGAAAGGAAAGTAAACCTGTTATAGGCAATTACACAAACGCAATTTATTTTAGATGACATGTCAATCCATATGAAATGTGTTCCAGACAAGAGTATTGGCGACCTCAAACCTAGAACATTTAAAGTGGTCAATAACTAGTGTGCTCTTAACCTAGTTTGTGATCTGTCTCTTCTTGTTGTGTCTCATTATATATGTCAACCTCTTCCCTTATTTCCTTTGTACATACTGTGTAACTTACCCCATTCCATAAACGCTACCACCTAATCATGGCTAAATATCTGGAACTCCCAAATCTTTTATGATACAGCATCGAATCTCCTTAAATATAAAGATCAGTATACGACCATTATGAACAGAGTCAGGCTCGACCCATACCACTACAACCCCCCTAACCTCAGGCTTAATCCAATGAGGCTAAAAAAGGCTCAACTCATTCCGACAATCATCAACCGATCATGTCCTCAAACTCCCATTACCTCGTCGCACCCTCTTATGAACAGAGTCAAGCTTGATTCATACCACTACAAAATGTTGTATAGATATATTAATGATTGCCCTTTTAGTTAAATAGTTGTAACAATGAAACTAACTCTATTAATTTTTGTTTAACACTTTTTCTTAATCCAAATTCTAATTATTTTAATTTAGTATTATTGTTTTTTTTAATTATAATTTAGTAAAAAAAATTATGAAAATGAGTAAATCGTACTTTATGAATACCATTTTGAAGTGAAATTCATAAATACAACTTTAGGATAACTTTCCCTTTTAAGTTATATCCATAGAATACAACTTATCTATTTTTGTAAAAAAAAATACCTAAATTTATGATTTTTGAAAAAAAAAACACTATAGTGGAAAACCGTGTTATGCCAATACAAAAATATTTCACAATTTGCTTGTTCACATTCTCATGGACCCAATCCTATACTTAATCCAACGGACCTTTTAAATACTTCATAAACTTCAATAACTCTGTGTTGGGTTTAAAGTCAACCACTAACGAATTTTATGACTCAACTTACTATCCCCAAAAATCCAAGTTCAACCAAATTTTTGAAAAATGTTAATAACTGTTCACATATTTAAGATTTGTTCAAATTTGATTATAGCAACTACAATTTGAGTGACAAATTTTGCTAGTGTTATATTAAGTCTCGATTATAATAAAATTGTTATTCAGGTATATTCAATCAACTAGAACGACACTAGACGAATTGTGAAATACTTTTTTAATTGTAATGGTAAACTAATGGTTATTACTGGAAAGAAATTACAACAAACATTTATTGTAATTATTTGAATTAACTAACCAAAAAGGCAAACCATAATCTGTGGATATTCATGGGGATTGATGGGCCATGTTAAATAATACTACATGGTGTCAACGAGGTTTTCAAACTTTTTCCCTTTTACACTACACAAAACCATTTTTGAGAATAAACTTTCTCTATTGCAGTAACATAAACCCTAAGTGATTAAAATAAGTCCTTCAGTCCAGGTTTTATAAGATGTTTTGTAGGGATTGAACTTGAGTTTATTAAATAAAAATGCAAAATTGTCACAATGTTTAATTACTTTTTTTTCTTTTAAAAGTAACGATTATGTAATGATAAAAACCATGAGAGATTCAATGGACAAGTAAGGTTGTGATTATGATTTGATAAGTAATAGAAATATTTATTAATATGATATCAAAGTTTATTAATATGATATAAAGTCCTCTCAAGTTTATCTTAATGAAAGTTTGTTGTATTTATCAAATCACTCATAAATATATAGTTTCACGTATGAGTTAACAATCTCGGCGTGAGAAGAGGTGTTGGAGATTCCTCATAGACTAGAAATTATGACATTAAATAGTATATAAGTGGGTAAAAACCTCACCTTATAAGGTTGAGTTGAGCTTAAAGTTCACTTCTTAATAATATTGAATTCAATAGTAAGAAAAATGTTGGAGGGGGAAGAAGTTGCCAACATTACCTAGGGAGGTAATTATTGGCAAATTAAGTAGTCCAGCCAAAGAGAGCTTAAGTTAGGAACAAATGAACATTACTAAATTTTTACTTACAAATGTAAACAATTTTTATTTTAAAGTGAGATAGTGAGTATTTTAAAGTGATATAGTGAGTAGTATAGTTTATTAAATGCGAAGTTAAGGATGATAATTGAGGATGAAGAAGTTTATGTTCTTAGAAAGATTGAGGTGTGTAAAAATATCAATTGGTCGTTTATGGTTACTCTAATAACTATTTCTGTTTTTCTCTCAATCTTTTCTTTTGAGTCTCATCTTCTAAGTCACATTATTCGACAAGGTGAGGGAGGGGTACTTGTAAGGGCATTATGACGCAAAAGGTAATATAGTGTACTAATGAGTCATAAATGTTATTGAATTCAATATTTACATATTCCCTCCTATGCTATTTACACTACTTCAAATTAGGCCATTCACTATTAGAGTCAAATTTTTATGTTAATCCGTATTTACAGCGATGTTTTAGGCAAGAAGGATGAATTTCAACTAGAGCATTCGTTTTAAGTCAGAAACACATGAATTTCTAGTCAAGTTTATGTTCTACCTTTTTTTCGAACTTATGCATCTCTTTTATGCTCTACGTGTTCCTCCTCTCTGTATCTGATCTTGTTTTTAATCTTTCTTCAATATTAAATGTTGATTACCAACTTTAAAATCTAAATAATTGGTAACTAAAACCTAGGTAGCTACCTAGATACCAATTTAAAAATTATTTATCAATAATAGAAACTTATTTAAATACTAATAATTTTTGTAGTCTCTAAAATAGTATCTAATTTAGTAAGTATAACAACTAATTATTTTTTATCTTTAAAATTAGTTTCTATTGAATGATTTTCTAGTAGTGATAAATATGAATAGATGAATTTCATATAGAATTAAACTAGGAACAAATAACCATTGTTAAAATTATATCTTCTTTCTTTTATTTAGAGTGATGGTAGTCCTTTGGATAAATTGATTAAACTTGTTGTGGTAACTTTTTCTATTTGGATGATATGACGTATGAGGAATTATGCTCATTTTCAAGATAAGATTGAGGTTTCTAGGGCTATTTTGGTCTAGGGTTTAGGATTTAACTTGTCTAGTGGGTAATTCGTCTAAAGCTTCAATGAAGAATGATATGTTCGATTTTAACGTGCTCAAGTTTTTTGGTATTAACACTCGTATCGGTAAAGTTCCACGTCCTCTTCCTGTTAAATGGGTGTTTTCTTCACTAGACGGGGTTTAAATTAACACTGATGGGGTTAAAATTAACACTGATGGGGCTGATAGGGGATATCCTGGTTTTGTTACTTGTGGAAGTATTTTTCATGGGAGTATGGGAGAATTTATTGGAGCTTTTTTCTGCGTTTCTTCATACTGCTCTGGTTGCTGAGTTCTATGGGGTTATACATGCTATGGAGTAAGCTCAAAAGATGGGGCTTACTAATGTTTGACTGGAATGAGATTCTGCTTGGTTTGTGTTGCTACTAGGACAAATGTTCCTTGGATGCTTCGCAATCAATGGAATACTTGTCTTAATTACTGTGGGAAAATTAGGTTTAGGGTTACTCATATTTTTCGTAAAGGGAATGTGTGTGCTGATAAGTTGGATAATTTAGGATTTATTCATAGAGAATATTTTCATTGGTATAATAGGCTTCCATATAGTCTGTTCTTAGAATTCTTTATGAATAGGTATAGTCTACCTATGTATCGTTTTTGTTAACATATGAGTTCTGGTCTAGTCCCCCATATTTTTGTATTTTCTTATTTTTTAATAATATTTTTTTTTATGTGATGACAAATAATTGTTGTTACTTGAAGTGTCAGCCTAGCTGAGATCTCAAGTTGAATAGTGAATATTTATAACTTTATAAAATTAAAATTAAAATTTACTTATAAATGTCACCATTAAATCACGGATGTGACATGTTTATAATTAAAATAAAATGAAATTAAATATGTAATTATATTTGAGTTGAATAAAAATAATAATATTTATTAGGGAATTACAATTCAAAACTAAATAAATGTAATCGAAAAGGTATCTACCATCATAATATTTAACTAAAAATACACAAATGTAATTTTAATTAAAAAAAAATCGTAAACTGGTTTGTAAGTGTTTGATTTTTATTTTTTTTGGTGATAGATCAATTAGAGATTACTCATAACTGTGAATATAGAATATAATTAGATAGATGATAGACTAACGATGATATTTCACACTAAGATATAGAATTTCAGCATTGTCAAGATATTTAAATATATGAAATTTGAATTAATATTTTTAAAAAAAGTATTTTTAAATATTTTATTTGATAAGTAATTTAAATTTATTATTTTATTTGAATAAAATATTTTAATTATAACCAAATAAAAAAAATATTAATAATTCATATATATCAAAGTTAATGATTTTTGTAGTCAATTTTTTATGTTATTTTTTTATAAAGTTCCTAACAGAGATTTTTTTTAACGTGAACTATCGTTATTTAGACTAAATCAATCAATTAAGTTTAGTTTTTCAACTTTGTTAAACACTAGAAAAAAAAATCATTAAATATAAATTAATTTTAGAGAATAAAGCAATTAGTTATTATTTGATTAAATTAAAGACTATTTTATAAACTAAATAAATTTTTAATTTTTAAAATAATTTTTATTATTAATAAAAAATTATAAAATAATTTTAAATTGGTAATTACAAAATTTTAGTTTTTTCACTATTTTATATTCTAACTTAGTTTCTATTAGTTTTTTAGAGAACAATTTAGAATATAAAATATGAATAACTAAAACTTAAGTAGTTAATTTAGATACAAATTTAAAAATCATTTTATAAATTTTTATTAATAATAAAAATTATTTTAAATACAAATAATTTTTTAATTTATAAATTAGTATTTAATTTAGTTAATATAGTGACTAATTATTTTTCTGTCTCTAAATTTGATTGTTATTTAATAATTTTTTTTAGTGAAATAATTATTTTTCCAATTTTTATTAATAAAGGTGGAAATTTTTTGGTTTGATCTAAACTTTTCTTAATCAATAATCATTAAATATAAAAAAAATCACGACATAGTTATTTCTATAAATCTAGTTCACATATGCTAAAAAAAAAAACCTATCTAATATGAATGAAAACAGGAGTGTTATGCAATAACAACAAAACAAACATAACAATGTAAATAAAAAATAATTCATGTTAACATCGATAAAAAAATTCAGTCGACTCAACAAAAAATTAATTATCCCAATATTTCTCATAAATTTGCTAAGCAACATTAATTAAGAAATAATCATGACTTAGTCGTCAGAAAATAACTTTAATTTAATTGATATTAGTTGAAAAATAACCTCTACAAAGATCAACTAAATAGAATTTTTGTTGATATAAATTGAAAAAAAAAAGTGTTTGACACCAAAAAACACTTTTATTGTTGACGAGCCAAACTTTAACACTATTAAAAATTAATTGTAGGTTATATTATCAATAAAATAATTTCAATAACGTTTGTCAAAAAAAAAATACGATTATCAATATTTATTGGCGTCCACCATGGGGTCGGGAAAAAACTCATTGGAGTGTTCACATGGTAATAACAAGGAACATGACAGGCAATGACAAAAATACGCAAGTAGAAGAGACTAACCAACCTGATCCAATGACATTGATTTTGCAAATGAGGAATGAGATGGAGATGTTGAAGAAGAAAAAACGAGGAAGAGATCCAATGAATGAAGAGGAAGAGTGAGGAAGAGATAGAGGCATTGAGGAGGGAAAATGCTCAGATGAAGCAGAAACTTAATGGGGAACCAACAGTCCTAGAGTTTATAGAGGGGCAACTTCCTCCAACCAAAAACACCCATTCGGGAACTCAAGAGGCCATAATATAGTTTTAGTCTAGAAGAATAATGGGAAGTGACGAATGTGTACCGACTACATTGATCTTAATAAGACTTATCCTAAAGATGCGTACTCACTGCTTAGTATTGACTCAACTAGTGGATGGAGTTGTTGGTCACAAAGTGTTAAGCTTTCTCAACGCATATTTTGGGTACAATCTAATACCCATGACTCCGATAGGCCAGGAGAATACAACTTTCCTGACCGAAAAGGCCAACTTTTATTATGAGGTTATGTCATTCAGTTTCAAGAATGCGGGCGCCACATATCAAAGGTTGATGGATCGGATGTTCCGGGAGAAAATTGGGAAGACGATGGAAGTGTATGTCGATGACATGATTGTAAAATCCGACAACGCCGAACAACATGCAGTTGCCATGGCCGAGATCTTCAAACAACTTAAGCATTATGACATGCGACTGAATCCTTAAAAATGTGTATTCAGAGTTGAGGGTGGCAAGTTCTTAGGCTTCATGTTGACAAGCCAAGGGAGGAATCAAGGCCAACCCAGACAAATGTCAAGTCTTAGAGACCATGAGAAGTCTGAATAAACTGAAGGAGGTTCAACAACTTGTAGGAAGGTTGACATCATTATGTAGATTTATGCCAATGTTAGCGGATAAGATAAAGTTAATTATGAAGCTTATAAAGAAAGCTAAAAAGTTTCCATGGAATGAAACATGCAAGGTAGCATTCAAAGTCGTTAAGCAAACACTATCCCAACCACCCATATTGAGAAAACCAATCCAAGGACTTCCTTTACTGGTGTACCTTGTCACATCACCGATAGTCATGAGTGTCGCAATTGTTCAAGGCACAGTCGTACAGAAGCCGATTTATTTTGAAGTCGAGTATTACAAGACGTCGAGACCAGGTATATGATGATTGAGAAGATAGCTTTGGCTTTCGTTCACACATCCAGGAGGCTTCAACCATATTTTCAAAGTAATGAAATTATTGTGCGAACCGACTGCCTCATTAGTAAAGTATTGCAGAAACCCGAGTTGGTAGGAAGAATGATTGGTTGGTCGGTAGAGTTGTCGGAGTTTGGCATTACATATGAGCCGAGAGGGCCTATCAAGTCACAATGCTTAGTCGACTTCACCTCGAAACTTCAAGACAATCTGAAGCCAGAAGCACCATGGATTTTGTATGTCGATGGATCTTCCAACTGTTGCAAAATAGATCTATGATATTGCAAAACAGAAAACATATAAAACAGAGTGTGTGCAGATTTTCTCGAGGGTAGTGGAAGGGAGGTTCTTAAAGTGGTTGCGAAAATACAACAACTTTGCGAAATATCCACGAAATCCTTTACCGTTGCGGGATAGGATTTCTCTTTGGTTCGTTTGCAAGATTGGGTCGTCCACGTTCTTTGCACGTCTTCCTCCTCTTAAGGTTGACTCCCACCTTTATCGGCACGTCTCCGGCGTCACCTCCGAACCTCCAAAACCACTAGAATCATGCTCTCCTCTTCTAGTGGGTTGTTGAGCTTCTCACCTTGCCTATATATAAGAAGCACGAGAATGCTCCAAGACACATCTTCTTTGCCTCTCATCTACTGCAACTCACCGTGCACCATTTTCTTCCCCTTTCCTTTTCACCTTTTCACTTTCCTCTTTTCTCTCTCTTCATTTACTACTTTATTATAAATACTTTTTTGGGTTTATTGAATTATTATTCTTTTAAGAGTAACTTGTTAGTTTTGATCTTCGGAAATTTTCGGGAAGTTCCTGTTGTATCCTGTGAGACTTGTGCAATACAACGCGGATAAGTCCTTATGGACAGTGATCGCTCACGCATTGAGAAATCAATTTTGTTCATGTTTTGAAGCCTCTTTTACTACAAGGCGGATGAGGGGCAAAAGTTGTTCTCGAAGGGCCATGAAAACTCCAGATAGAACAGTCTTTACATTTTGGGTTCAAAGCATCAAACAACCAAGTTGATTATGAAGCTCTCATAGTCGAGTTATTGGTGGCTAAAGACATGGGAGTCTGAAAGGTCGAGTGCAAGATAGAATCATAGATAGCAGTCGGTCACATCAGCGGGGAGTATCAAGTGAAGGATATTTTGCTTCTAAAGTATTACCACTGATTGGTCGGCATCATGACAAGATTTGAAGGTGTCAGCATACATCAGATAAAGTGAGAAGATAACTCTCAAGCTGACATCCTATCAAAACTGGCCAATAGCAAGCTGAAAGGCCGACATGATACTATCATATAGCAAACTTTATATAATCTGTTGGTTGCCATCGAAGAATACATGACGATAGAGCAAGAAGGAGCATATTGGATTTCTGAGATCAAGGGTATGCTGGGAGATCGGGAAGCCAGGAAGGAATGTCGCGACCTCGCGATTACAAAGAAAGCTTCTCGTTTTGTCTTAGTGGGTGATGACCTATATAAGAGAGGTTTCTCAACTCCATTGCTTAAATGTGTCTAAGACCGAGGTTGAATACCTTTCGAAGGAACTACACCACGATGTTTATGGCTTACATTTGGGAGCACAAACAATGGTGACAACAGTATTGAGAGTCGGCTATTATTGGCCCACCCTGAGAGCCAATTGTGTCAACTTCGTTAAGAAATGCCAAAACTGCTAAGAGCTCGCTCCTCTCATACATCTCCATCCTCATGACTTATAAAACATCAATTCTCCATGGTCGTTTGCCTTATGGGGGGTGGATATAGTCGGTCCTTTCCCACCAGCAACGGGGCAGAGAAAATTCCTACTAGTAGGGGTGGATTATTTTACAAAGTGGATCGAAGAAGAGCCTCTCGCGAAAATTACAACTCGACAAGTTCAAAGCTTCATTTGAAAGTGTTGAGGATGGAATAGACTCAACAGAAAGGACTAGAATGCATATTTGGTATTCCACACACCATTATTACTGATAATGGGAGACAATTCACAAACCAGAAGCTTGCCGAGTTCTATGACAATCTTGCCATTCGGTACAAAACGAGTTCAGAAGAACACCCGTAGACTAATGGACAGCCGAATCCACAAACAAGGTCATACTGACTGAATTGAAGAAAAGGTTGGGCAATGCGAAGGGAAGATGGACAAAAGAACTTGTTGAAGTCCTTTGGGCCTATAGGTGCACCCCGCACTCGGCCACAGGAGAAACTCCCTATAACCCCACCTACGACACAAATGTCATGTTACCGGTAGAAGTCAGAGGGTCGGCAATCCGACGAGAGCTTCACAACCTCAAGCAGAGAAGATCGATATGGTCGAATAGTCGAGAAGGCCGAATAACTCCCTTAATCCGAATGCAAAACATAAACCTTCAACTAACCGTGATTAAGGCATACTTAATGGTAAATCGAGATTAAGGCATAGTTAGGCCTTCTTTTGGATCTACATGCAAGCCCACGACAATTGAGGCCCGTCCAAAAAGTATAAATATTATAGGGGACCCCAACACAAAAGGTAATTTTTCACTTTAAACTCAGTTGCATATTGTACTCAAACTAACTTGATCGTCGGAGTGCCTTCGCAGGTACCCCCATTCGGCTTGAAGTGAGGAAGAACAAATCGAAGATCACCCCACCTAGAGGCTAAGAAGACTAGAAAACGAAGATAGAAGGAGTCACTCTACTAGGATCCCGACCTTGTAAGAACAATAGTCGTTATTTTTTTTTTATCTAACTATTTTAAATGTTCTCGGTTATTTAATTTCAATTGTTTTTAAAATAAGTAAATATAGTTTTTTTGTTAAATAGATAATAACAAAGTTAAATTAGACTAAAGAATTAGTATATGGACGCCAAACAAGAATTGTGTTTGGTTAAGAGTTAAGCATGTATGATATAATTGATAAGTCTGATTACATTAAACTCTTTATAAACTAATAAGAATGAGTTTTTTGTGAAGTTAAATGTTGAGTTGTGTAATGCAACTAAATAAGTTGAGATATCTTGTGAATTAAGTGTAGTTCAGTTTTGTTGAATTTCTTTTAGAAAGTTAAAATCATATTCTTTCGAAATAGTATTGTTAGGATTAATCATCATATCTAAAATATTGTCTGTTTCAAAGCGAAGGTCGATGCTTCATCGTAATTTTATTTTTAAAAAATATCTCAATAAATTTGAGAATGAAAAAATATATAAATTCTTATTGATCTCAACTCTGAATAGTTTGAGGGTGAGCAGTATAATGCAATAGTTTGAGGGTTAGCAGTACAATGCAGGTTGGATTGTGAAAAACTCTTGACGAAGCTGCGGATTAATTAAGTGTGCAAAAATATGTTAAGCAAAGAGTTTATTATGATTGAGTTGTTGGAATGGAAGGTAATTTATAGGGAAAGAGAAGGAGAAGAAAAGGAGCAGTTGAAGAGTTGAGATTTTGTGAAAGAAGGGAAATAGAGTTAGTTGTGTTGTTGAGTTATGGATGGATATGATGTGCACACGTACATAGGACTGAGTGAGAGAGAGAGAAAGAGGTGGGGTGGCCGACAAAACTGGTTTTCTGGATTACACATTCCAACCACCCCTCACTTCGCTCCACGTCCCCACCCTACCCTCCATCCCTCTCATTTTCAACTCTTCATCTCGTTTTTTTTTTCTTTTCTTTTTTACCACTCTCATCGTCTCACCTTATTTCTAACACACAAAACATTCAAAATCTAATATAATCTATTAAGACATTATGAATTTGCTTTCTAATTTATTTTTTATAAAATTCGATTATTGGAGGATATTATCAAGCATGTAACCATTTATCATTTTTTTCTAAAATCATGACCAGCACCTAATTATTTTATGTTTTCAGAATTATTTCAAAATATTTGGAAACCCAATTTTAATTATGAAAATTATGCTTTTGTACTTATAATATTTGCAATAAGATACAATTTTACTTAAAATAGTATACATTTATATACTTCTAAAAATTGGATACAAGAATTCTATTGAGATAATGTGTTAAATCTAAGCAATATCTCTATATAAATATAAGTTAATATTTGATTTTAGGTTGTTAGAGTGTATTAAATATTGATAAATATGTATCTTAATATGATCTTTATAAGGTTGAGTTAAACTCTTATGTTAAATGAGTATCTATTAACACGACTTTCGTGATTAATGTTCTAATATCATGTACGATTGTATTCAATCATCCTCTAATATTATTATTAGGGTGTTAGAATAAGACTTAGTTGATATAGTTGTTTGTGGCCGAAGAGATCTCGACTTCGTGTAGTATATTAAGTTGACAAAACTATATATACAAAATATATATATATATATATATATATATATAACTCTATTTAACTTCTAAATAGATATATGTAATATTATATATTCATTATTAGGTAAGATTGCAACAATTCATACATATAAATAAGGATAAATTAATTATTTTTAAATCATCACACAACATGATATACATATAAAAACATAAATATATGAATCAAATCATATTCTCATAATTGGGTCATAGAAATTCTTAAGTCTTAATAAAATAATGTGTTTTTGTAACACTCAACTCTTGTCAAAAGGCTAATATTAAACATGTCCACTTTTAAAAGAATCGTATTAAACATGTCTCACCAAAGAGTAACCCATTATTTATCATAAGCATATGCAAATACATCCTTAACTTCCTATGCTGAAGTAGTTCATTCTCCTACATTGTAACAATGATGCACAAAGTTTCTACAACTTCTCATCACCTTATACCTTAATTGTCTCATTTCCTTAATAACTTATTACTACGATTTTTGGGGCCATACCATCCTAGAAATCTCTCATAAGGGCAACACATACCAATAATACACACAATAATAATATACGCAGTGGCAATATTTCAAGAAAAGAAAAAAAAAACAAATCCTAAGTAGGGATAAACTACTCACCTATATATATATATTTTATTTTTTTTATTTTTAACTTAATCTTTCATCTTATATATTCTCATATTCATATTCTACCAATATAATAATATCCTTGTTATTCTTTAATTTTAGAGAGAATGTAAAAAAATAGAGTTTTAAGAGATAAATTTTTTAATAAAACAAAAATTAGTAACATTTAACCTATTTATCTTTATCCATTCATATTTATATCTTCTAAAATTTGACAACTTACATCCATATTTTGCGTCTTTATACTAAAAAAATGGGAGGAGATTGAGTTTAGTATAAATACTATTTTATTTTTTAAAGTAATATATATATATATATATATATATATATATATATTTCACTTTAAAAAATATAACAATATAAAGCAGTATCATAAAGTTATTACTTCTTACAATAATTACATTATAAATCATATTAACATAAATATTGATAAAATTAACTGTATGTACTGTTAAACTTTAAGAGAACAACCATTATCTCAATACAAACAAGTAAATCTTATTTGATCATGTATTATTCAATAAAATATTTTTAATTATTTTTTATTTAACTGAGTTTTGATTTTTTAACGTTTTTTTTGTTTTGATGTGTTTCAAGAATGATAATTATTGAATAAAATGATTCAAATTAAATGATGTTAACTATGACTTAATGCTTTTTTAGAGAATGAAAAAAAGGTGTATATATGTATGTAGAGAGAATGGGAGGGGGAAGAAGAGAAAAGCTCCTGTGGTATATTTAGTTATCACATAAAACAGAAATTATAAATTTTATTTATACAATTCTACATAAATGTTTAAAACTAAAAGGAAAATGTACATTACTTTCTTAGATGGTAACTTATAACATTTATCATTTAGATATAACTATTCAATTTATATTATAATTCTTATTCATCACAATAATTAGTCTTTTTTTTTACAAATTTCGCACCTTATACAATATTTGTATTTAATGATTCGTTATTGATTTGATTGTTTTTTCCTATAGTTTATCTAAAGTAAGTTAATTTTGTTTTAATTACTCATAAAATTCTCGCGATTTTAAAATTTCGCCTAACACTTAATTTACTTGGAGTTTCAAATTTTCAACGAAGTTCGAAAATTATGTTTGTAAATTGAGAAAATATGTTCAATAAAAATCTAAATCCACCCCCTTAAGTTTTATAAGACTACGGAAGCACAAAAGCAAGGCACTCAAACCATTCACTTTGATTAACTATTGTAACATGAGATTTTTCAGGAAAAATATAAATAAAAAAATATAAATAAAAAATATTTATTTATTTATTTAAAATTTCATCTTTCTAGTACTCTATTTTTAAACTCTTTAAATTTTGAGAAAAAACAGTCTAACATTGTTATGCTATATCACTACAAGAAAATTATGAAATATAAATTTTTAGAAATCAAAATAATTAGTTGCAATAGTAACTAAATTAGATATCAGTTTAGAAACTAAAAAAAAAATTGGTTTCTAAATTAATTTATATTATTGTTAAATAGTTTCTAAATTGGTATCTAATTAGCAACTAAGGTTTTAGAGACCAAATTTAGAAACTAAATAATTGGTAGTTAAAACATTGGTTGCTAATTAGATACCAATTTAGAAATTATTTAACAATAATAAAAATTAATTTATAAACCATTTTTTTTTTTAGTTTTTAAAATGGTTTCTAATTTAGTTACTATTGCAACTAATTATTTTGATCTCTAAAAAATGGTTTTTATTTCATGATTTTCTTGTAGTGTATTGTATCTTTAGATAGGTAGCTAGAAAAGGATATAGTAAGCCAAATGATACTTTTTTGTAAGTTAATCAATTCTTGTTAAGTATTATTTTTCTTCTTCGTTTTTTAGTATTTAGTCCATGAGAAAGGTTAGTGGTGTTGAAAATGATAATTATAGTTTTGGAATGAGATGAAGAATAAATGTAACCACTAATCCACATGGAGTTATTATTAATATGATATATAATATATTGATTTCGATGATTTTAGAGTATGTTTTTAATTTATTTTTTATTGATTTTTTTAAAATGTGAATATGGGTGCTTTAAAGTTTGATATTGTTTAAATGGTTGCTTAGTGTTCAAGTGATAGAGGGTTTAACTCGAACGATTGAGAGAATAATTCAAATAAAAGTTTGTACGAAAGAGAGGTTGAGATAACTCTTTCTCCTTTAGAAGGATATCACTCAAAAGGATATCACTTAAGCGTTACAATGGTCGCCAAAGCAAGGTTGTGATAGTATTGTATGAATTTTTGAAATTTATATGTGTGAAGATACTTAAGTGAGGGTGGATCATTCAAGTGCAAATTAAACAATGGTTAAAACTTTGAAACTTGGTTGAAGAAATCAAATATGTGTGTATTACTCAAGCTATGAGGTCACTCAAATATGCAAATTTACATTTAAACGAGAAAAAAAAAACAAATTCAATTATGCTCTCAATATATATCTTGCTTGAGGTGAAACTTATTTTTAATTAAGGAAAATGTAGTCACTCAAATAATTTTATACAATGTAATATTATACTGATCATGATATATTTATTAAGATATGTGATTAATGTATTATATATATATATATATATATATATATATATATATATATATATATATATATATATATATATATATAAAAAATATTTTATATATATATGTGAGAAATATAAATAAAAATAATATATAATAAAAAAAAATAAAAAAAAAAGAAAAAAAAATAAGAAAAAAAAATAAATATGAAAGTGTGAATTGGACTAGAGTAGCAATTTTGAGTGGAGGAAA
>Ga0123342_1003143_pt1 | contig 26823 bp, 7 predicted proteins | sample Turbeawhitnodule_FD_89960 | JGI IMG/M metagenome (GOLD analysis project Ga0123342, IMG submission 89960) | Root nodule microbial communities of legume samples collected from Mexico - Turtle bean Mexico white nodule | ecosystem: Host-associated > Plants > Roots > Nodule | place: Mexico: Nepantla...
GTTTTATTTTTTTCAAATATTTTTGTTTTTTTTTTTTTATTTTATGTTTTCTTTTTAATGTATATCTATATATATATATATATATATATATATATATATATATATATATATATATAAATATAACTAAAATACATATGTTATTATCATTCTGCTGATATTATTTAAGATTTTTTTCTTATATAAAAATGAAATAGTTTGACCATGTTTACTTTGAAACTTGAAATTTCATCATTGTTTCTTTAAAAAGACATATTGGAAGATTAAGAGATAGAAGATGTATTTAAATTATTTTTGACTTTAACTTCTAAGTGATGTGAGACTATTGGACGTATCGGAACAAGCTTACCGGTCGATAACTAATAGAAGGAGGATTTGTCTTTGAAACCTTATTTATCCTCACAAAAGGACTAATGTTTCAACTTCAAGTCCATTGAGATGAGATCACTAAAATCAATAATTAAACATTGTCTACTTTAAAATTCAGAATTTTATCACTAAAAGAATATCTAAAAAGATTAAATTAAAAAAATTATTTAAATTACCTTAATCTTACCTCTTAAGTTTTTTATATTGGACGTACCGAAAAGATATATAAAATTCTTAATTATTCATTTGTACAAATTTATTTACTTTCTCACTTTTCTATCGAGGACAACTTTTGTAATTTTATCCTAATTTGTCTTAAAAATGTAAGGGAGAATTTAAAAATTATATTAATGATTTTCTGACAGCATAGCTGGAATGGTGGGTATGTTATTGGGTTGGGAGTGACATAGTAAGAAATCCTGCAACAGTTATTATATTTATTCATATGATATGATATGATATGATATGATACATATAATAGAAATAAGGGAACAACTTATCACACATTAATTTGGGAATCAATATTGCACTCCCACATGTGCTCCATTATGGGGTCTCGACCCACACTCATTTTTTTTTATTACGTCTATGATAAATATAAAATTTATAATATATAAATGATTTTTATAATTTTTTTTAATATAACATAAAATTATTTTAAATTATTAATTATTTTTGAAAAAATAAAGATAGAAGAAGAGTATTAATAGATGGAATAGATAGACTCTATAACACCCTAATATTATTTCAAAAATAGATTTTAAATAATAGTAAAGAAATTTTATACATTAAAACTAAATATTATTTTTTAGTTTATTATAAAAATTTAGTTTTTAGTAAAAAAAATTATTTGTATTCATTTCACAATAAAAAAAATATGTTAACGTATAATTATTTTGATATTCAGGTTCTAAAAATTTGAGAAGAATAGATAATTTTAAATCTATCAAAGTTTTGATTTGGGAAGTATAATAAATTTTATTTGAGTATTAGTTCTTTCCTTATTTATTTCTTTAATAGATTGGTAAAGAGGAGATATCTTGGGTGTATGGTTGATTGTTTCAAAGCTTATTTAAATTCGTTGAATTGTTGTAAAGGGACTATTAGATAAAAACTTGTTTCAATTGAGATAAACGGAGTTAATATTATAATTTGTATTGTAATAGTTATTTTGTTGAATATACTTTATAGAACTTGAAATGTGTGAATTAAATGATGAGTTTGTGAGGTTGTAATGTATAGTAATGTGTGAATCAAATGATGAGTTTGTGATTTATTTTTGTAGTATGTATAGTAATATCATTGATGTTGAGTTACGAAAGTATGGAATAATTGTATATGTGGATTTCTCTTTGAAAACTTCTTTTTATTTTATTTTATTTAGGGTGTTATCGAGTCGTATATCACTTGAGTGACATGTTGTCGGTTAGATGAGACCTTAGCAATATGTAGTCATTACACTTATCGCCTTAGGTCGTTTAAGCAACATGATGTTTGACTTGAATGCTTAATTACTAGTTGGATATTGAAGAGTTTGAAGAAATTGGAGGAGATTCTAAAACTTGTTGTGTTATGTCCTGTTGTTGGATTGAAGCTTACCATTAGACCAAAAGTTATAGTTGATAGTAAGAGGTGCACCTTTTTCTACTTATAAGTGTAGCAATCAAAGCGTCATGATTTGATTATAGCATAACCCGCTTGACCCCACTTGACCTCCAACCCGATACAATTGATGTCAACTCCAACAATCTCCCCCTCAACAATTTTTCCATTAGGAATCAAGCTCATGACCTTAGCTCTTGTACAAATTTTAAGATCAAGTGTTTACCACTACGCCAAAAGTTATAACTAATAATTAGCGCACACATTGTGATTCAATTGTGACTTGACTCACCTGACCTTCACTAGGGGACAATTAATACTACTTGCAACACCCAACAAGTGGTTGTCATTGAAGCTTTGGCGTGAACGCTAAAGAAATACATTGTTGCTAAAGTGAAGAGGACCTCGATTTGGTGTTGCTCTTAGGTTGCATTTCGCTCATGTGGTGAGAGTATCGTTTAGGTGAAATGGATGATATCTTGTTTATGTTAAAAAGGTCACTCAAGCACGGTGTGTTATAATTTTATAATCTATTATATGCTTTTATATTATATTGTTGACAAGATGTATAAAAGGTGTAATTAATTATGTATATTAATTAAGATATATGATTAATGATGAGATGCATGGGATAATGTATGCACAATATAAATGTAAGTATGTGTGTCCTTTTGGGATTGTCCTTCATGGATGGTGAGTGCTACTTGGATTGACTTGTATGCATGTATATGTGTTGATATATATGTATATAAGGTTTTGACTCTAGATGGGTGGCCCTAGATGATTTGTTTGCATGAACATTTATAGTTGTTGCATGGATAGCTCGAGTGATATCATATCTTGGGTGATAGTACAAAACATGACAATCATATTATCAAAGGTATCTTTACTTCATTGATGATCTAATCATGTGGACAAAACTTTAGGTGATGAGAAGCTGAAGGAGGCTACCATTGGGCTTGATATCAGTATACATTTGACTTGGTAATATGTAGACATTTAGCTTGATAGTAGATGTTTTGTGCCACCTTATATTGGAATGTAGGTCAACTAAGGTTTGGGAGTTCTAGTGTATGTCAAGTATTAACCTTTGGTGAGACAGATTTATTTAAGAGGATGTCTTGTATTTAGTTGTGACATGATATGTGACTAATTGTAAGTTCATTAGTATTCGTATACTTGATAATGATAATTACATGGTGATTTATATAATGATATGTTTTATTTCATGTTAACTCATTGATACATGTTTGCTTGTGTTATATATGATAATAATAATAGTGATATATGAATAAATTTTGTTGTAAATGATAACAAAAATAGACCAACATCTTAATGACATGATAGTTATATAAGTAAATAGAAGCTTTGTTTTTTATATATTTCTTTTGAAGATTCTTATAAATGTTATATATTATAAGCATAAGAATATTAGTATAGAGTAGTATCTTATATAATTATGTGATTGAGATGAATCCAAATAGTATATATAGGTAGTTAGGATTTGCCTTCAAATATAGGTTGTTAGCCTTTTCCTTTAAAAGAATGTCTACAACATCAAACTCAAACTTCTTTTTTTAACTAATACCAAGTCTAGTTTTTATCAAAACTAGTTAAATATAACCTATTGCAAATACTATTAGTTAAAGAATTTTAAAAGTATTATTGGTTAAATTTAATACAAACTATAAATAAGAAACTGATTAGATGTGAAATATTCAATCAACCCATGTGTGGTGTTGATGATGCCGGTGATGGAAATTGTTTTGGCAAGAGTTACATTTATGAAAAAAATGGTACCCTTAATATACTCTTCAGATTACAGAATGATGAACAATTTGTTTTATATTTCATTAATTTTAACTTCTTTTTTTCAATTTAATTATCACCACAAGTACTAATTTCTACAATCCAACAACTTTTCTTGAATTTTTAAATAGGTAACACAAAATCCCATTTCTTTATACTTTTTTTAAAAAAATGTATTTTTTAAATTACAACTATTTAGTTATTATTAAGAAATGAATTGTAAGTCTAACTCAACCTTATAAAATTAGTTTGTAAGATAAAGTTTGCATTAACTTATATACTATGAATTGTTGTTATCTCTAGTTGATGTGAAATCTTTAACACACCCCTCACACTGATATTTATGGGTAGTTCGATAGCGAGTGGCATGATAAGTTCAACAAACTTTTACTAGGATAAATTCTAAATGACTCTGATACCTTATTAAATAGTGAACTTTAAGTTCAACTCAATCTCATAAAACTAACTTATAATATGATCTTTGTACTCACTTATATACTATGAATTATCATTATCCTCTAGTTGAGATATTGAACAATTATAGAATAAATGAAATATAAAAAAATTATGGAAATATACACTTCACAAAATATGTTTTTAAAAGTACTAAATAAAAAACATTTAAATTCTTCCTTGAATACTGAGAGACTCCCATAAATAGCCACAGTACACTAAATCATAGCCAAATTCAATTTTTTGATATTATATAAATAAGTACTTGAATAATGTATTGAGTTGTATTTTAAGGTTTGACGATTTCACATTCCAATGAAGACAAATGAATGTTTGGAAAGAGGAAGTTCATATAAATGGGTAGGTGTTGGTGCAGTGTTTTGATTGAAACATTGAACACTCTTGCACATTTTAGGTAACCAAAGCTAAACGTAGGTTTAACTATTTTTTACATTGAAAAATGCTACATTGTCTTTTACTTTCTTCTGTCTCTCATCTTATCATAATCAAATTCTTGCTAAAAGACCATGTGACATGTGTAGACTATGAAATGCATGGTGGAATTGGAAAATGATATTTACAAATTTTTTTAAAATATATAACTAATTGATCTTCCATAATAATAATAATAATAATAATATTTGGACCATTTATTTGTTTCTATCGATTTTGGGTATAAAGAGGTGATTTGGTAGTGGGACTATTACTGCATGGCTTCTTCTTCCTGCACCCCTACGTTTTTTTCCTGCACCCCACAATTTTCTAAATTTCGAAATTGGTCTTGACCTTTTATTTGAAAAAGGGCATTGTGGTTACCAGAAATAGGGATCTGGGAGTGTGTTATGGATTCATCAATCCGGAACTGAATCATTTTTTGTCCGGAGGAAGGGGTGTTTCAGAAGCAACTTTTTCATAAATTATTGACTTCCGATTGTTGAATCTGAAAGCCTAATTCTGTTACAGATTGGTGGATCCAGGATGCTTTTTTTTTAATTATAGATTTCTGAATCCAGAATGCATATTTCTGTTACGAACTGGTGGATTTGGAATGTTTTTTTTAAATGGATTTTTGAATATAAAATGCATATTTTGAATTACGAATTGGTGGATCCGAAATTCTACCGGAAGTTCCAATCCGAAATTTTTCCAGATTCCATAATCCATAATGCAAAAAGATAAATACAGTTCAAGTGCATTTTTTTAAAAAATAATAAGGACAGTTTGATCTTTGCATAACATTGTGGGATGCAGAAAGAAAACTGTAGGGGTGCAGGAAGAAACTGCCTTACTGCATAGGGTTCGACCCTCTTTATATACGAGTTGCCAAAACGGCCCAACTCTCACGGCCTTCTTAATAGCTATAACCAAACCAGATAAGGCAGTTTCTTCCTGCACCCCTACAGTTTTCTTCGTGCACCCCCACAATTTTGTAAATTCCGAAACTGACCTCCAAAATTTCGGGATCTGGGAGTGTGCTACGGATTCATCAATCCGGAAGTGAATCATGTTGCATTCAAGATGAGGGGTGCTCCAAAAGAAAAGTTTTCATAAATTATTCATTTCTTGATTGCTGAATCGGAAGCCTAATTTCTATTATGGATTGGTGGATCCGGAATGATTTTTTTAATTATGGATTTCTGAATCCGGAATGCATATTTTGAATTATGGATTGGCGGATCCGGAATATTTTTTTCAATTATGGATGTTTTGCATTTTTTTATTTTGGATTAACACTATCATTCATATACTACCAGAAACATCAATCCGGAAGATTACCAGATGCACCAATTCAAAAATTTATCGGAAGCATTAATCCGTAAATTTACCGGATTTCATAATCCGGAATACAAAAAAAAAATGTACGCTTTATATAGGGATATTTTTGTCTTTGCGCAACTTTGTGGGGGTGCAGGAAGAAAAATGAAGAGGTACAGGAAGAAACTGCCACCAGATAAACATACATTGGACTTTTGCTTTCTGCACCCAATCGATTCCAACCTGTACTGTATAATTGATGTGAATAACAAAATTGTCCTCTTTAGTTTTTAAATAGGGATGGGGTGCAGCCAGAATGTATTCTAGATTTGGTATTCCAGAATACAATTTTGTATTTGGATGTCTTAAACACTTTTTTGGATTAGGCTTTTTGGAATAGCTTAACTTTTTTAAAATATGTTTCGAATTTTTGTTTTTAAGAATTCATTTTTTAAATATATTTCTAGATTTTGTTTTTCTGAAATCACTTTTTCAAAATGTATTACGTATATTATGGATTTGTATTTTCAGAGTGAGATTTTTTTTTTCCAATTCTATTTCAAAATTTCATTTTCAAAATGTTAAAATTTATTCAAATTTTCTTTTTTCAATTCCAGAATAAAGGGCAATTCTGAAATTTTCAAATTAATAGGGTGCTGGTTAGAATTAATTGGGAGCAGAAAGCAAGAGCCCATACACAGATAGAGACGAATAAATTACCTCCTGCTTTCTTTCTTTAATTTATTTAAATAAAAATTATGCATTAGTTGAAAAATCACTTAATACATAATAATTTATATAATATGATATTATATTTATATTATTATTATTATTTATCTTAAAATGTATATTATGTTAATAAGTTAAATTCACTTGCTTTTACAGGTTTATCAGGTCATAATATGGCCCATAACTATTCAATAACCCACAATTAACTCCTTGTTCCGATTAGACATGCATTCCTTTTTAAAATTTAAAAAATCAAATAAAAGAAATATCATTTTAATTATTTAAATTTAATATTTGAGGATTAAAACATATTTTTAAAATTTTAAGTTAGGAGTTTTCAGATACAACACTAACTATTTTACTTTTTCTTATAATTATTCTCTTTATCTTTTGTATTTTACGCATGGTTTATGAGATACATTAATCTCACGTACTTTTTATAATCATGTTATTAGTGTAAAATATCCAAAGTTGACTACACTTATCAAATAACTTGATTCACTTCCTTTAAAAAATGTTTTTCTCCCAACTACATTAATTTTGTCTACCAAATTCGAATATAAGACCCAATTAAAGGATTCAAATTCAGTTTTATGCGAATCAAATGTTGGTGACTTGTATGTAAAACTCGGAAAAATAAATTACAATTTGGTTAGTTTCTTTAGTTAAAATAATGTTTGTTATATTATTATTTTTCATGTAGAAAAACATTTATTTTTGAATATTTTAGTGTTAATCAATGATAGACATTTTTTAACCTGTAAAAGAGATAGTTTGACAATGGTTGTTTTTGGAAATTTAGTTGGATAGTTTCTTAGATATTTTAGAACTTTAAGTTTTAGGTGGTTTGGTATTGAGTTAAACTAATATTGTTTGCGTTAATACTTGGAACTTAATGATTTCAATTCTAATTTAGTCAAAATTGACCTAATTATTCTATTAAAAAAATTAATGAATCTTGGTTAATTAAAAACAAATTGAAAATTTAAGTAGATAGGTATATATAGGTTTGCAAAAATCTGGTTGCTCCTTAAGTATTTTACTGCACTATTGAGCAAAAGTGTATTTAATAGTTTATCCTTTCATAAATGTAACGGAGGAACCTATTGAATTAAAATTTTAAAGGAAAATAATAAAATTTGGGGATATTTAAGGGCTTTTCTTTTACAAATTATGAACAAGTATGTTGGTATTCAAAACTATACAAGTTTTGATGAATTATTTCTAGAAGATTTTTCTTTCACGATACTTTGTTTTAGTAAAATGTATAAATAACACACTCAATAAAAAGTCTCACCTGAATTTTGAGATTTTTCCATACTTTTTTTCAATTTTTTTATTAGTTTCCATTAATATAATCTTTTTTTTTATCGAAGGTGATATAGATATTCGTGTGAAATATTTAACAAATTTTTAAAAAATGTTGTTATTGTGAATTTTTAATTAAAATAATAAATAAACCTTCATTTCAATGTTATTAAATAATAAAATTTATAATTTTGAATTTATGTTTAATAATGAGTAAAGACACTGATGATCTTTTCGGATTAAGGGATGTACTGTAGTTAAGGAATTTGAAATGAGGGTGACATCTGTGTTTAGATCAAGTCATGTGCAACTAAAAAAGAGTGCAGATTTGTAGAGACTATCTGCACAAATTAGTTTCAATTATTGTTAAATAGTTTCTAAATTGGTATCTAATTAGCTACCAAATTTAGAATTTAAATAATTTATAGTGAAAACTTTGACACTTAATTAGATACCAATTAAAAAAATTATTTAACAACAATATAAACTAATTTAGAAACCAACAATTTTTTTAGTTTATAAAATGGTCTCTAATTTAATCATTATAGTAACTAATTATTTTTTATTTTTAAAAATAATTTTTATTTAATGATTTTTTTTTAGTGTTCTCTTTTTTTTTTTTCCTTCTTGTATGTGTATCAAAATCAATTTTACATCCTTTCATGCAATCATGTGTTTTCCATTCTTTTTTAGGTGGTGAGAGTTGTTGCTCCTTTGCTTTTGGTTTATTGGATTTTAATATCTGCACTTCATATTTCCAGTAAGTTACAATAATTTGGTTAAAAATTGTGTGTCTGATCTTGGTTGCAGATACAATATGTTTATATTTTTTATTCGTTATATGATTTTAGTTATATTTTATGGTTATATGATTTTGATTATATTTTATTTTCGTATGTTTAATATTTAAAAAAATAATTGTTGTAATTTTTATATATTAATATTTTTTGTTTGTATAGTTATTAATATATTTCTTTTATAATTGTAAAATTTGTAATCTTATAATTTAACTGCTCAACATTAACACTATTATATTATTGTGATCAACCAAATTCAAATAAATAAAAGTTGGTTGTTTCTATGAATGATAATAGCAATCCAACACTTGCATCTCTTTGAATCTAACCCTAAATCATTTCCAAGGGTGTGCCTAACCAACCAACCACGAGGTATCATCGTGGAATCAGAATCTCAAAGCCCCTAGGATTCCTCGATAGAATAGCATAACACATGGTGTGCTACAACCATTCTAAGAATCATTTCACTTTTTCTATGTTTAACAATGAATCCTTGTTTCTTCCACATCACAACTGCATCACACTCTGATTCTGTTTGTAAGTAATCTTAGTTTTTTAATAATTTATTTTTTGTACGTAATAGTATATACGGAACAAGATTCAACTATTTTGAAACAAGTCACGGGTGGGTGCAATTGCTCATTATTACGTACGTCTTAATAGGACCATTCGTTGCTTAAATCCAGTGCAAGATCAGATTTTCCAGATAACTTATAAAATACAATCCACCAGTTTTTAAAGTCAAAACTATGAACAAGACATTCTTTTGATAGCTAATTTGATTTATGTATTGACATCTTGTTGTTTTTAAAGAAGTTAAGATTAGCAGATATATGTGTAGAATATGTCTATATTTAAACATGTTATCTGGAAACCTCATTTCTTTAATATAAGGAATTGTGTAAATAGGTTGGAGTACCCTAGTACTTCTATTTATTAAATCTCTATTACTAATTAAAAAATAAATAAAAATGAACAAGAGCAACATATGTTTGACTTAGATTTCTTCTCATGGTTATTGTATCTGAAATATATATATATATATATTTAATTTAGTGATTTTTTTATACTTTTATTCTAAAGAAGATGAAAATATTTATAAACTAAGTTTGTTTGATTTTTAAACGATATAAAACGTTGTTTATCACATATTGAAACGTATTTTACAAAGATAGATTCAGAATTTAAACTCTTGACATGGATATTATATGAAATCTTACCATTTTATCATGTCAGATATCTTCATTTCCATTAACAAACTTCAATCAAATATAATTTCCAATTTGATTAGTGGTTTTCCTCTAGCAAAAAATATGTTTGCATTTAGATTTTTCTTAATAAAAAATGATTCCATTAAAAAAAAAATCATGCTTGCCTAATTTTTTTTTTCTGGAGATCGATTAAAGGTAAGTATATTTCATAATAAATAGGTGGGTGCAAATCTCATACTTTTAAGTCGATTTTACAATGTTAAATTAAACTTAAATTTACTTCTTAATATGACATCAGAATGATCTCCATATGCTATCTATCGGATCAATGTCAGACCGCTATTAAATTGTTACCATATCACTCATAAATGTATAGTTTCACGCACGAATCAAGAGTATGAATGCGTGAGAAGGTGTGTTGGGTTGAGTATAAATAAAAGAATATAGTTTAAAGGGTAGGTTTTAAAGGGATATATAAGGTAAATTGAAAAAGGGCTAAGTTTTGTATAAAGTGATGAAAAGAAGTGGGTGGGTGTGGACAAGGAAGAGGGACAGAGGGAAAGACAGAGAACACATGATGCGAATCCTTTGAAACACATGAAAACAAATGTTGTGTTTGGAGTGGTGAGAGAGAAAGGTAGGTGAAGTATCTTCCAAGATTCTTACCCTTCCCACTTTTGTAGGTGTTTGTGTGACCAAGATGCTACTTCTGCCACTCCACATGCATGCCGTTGCTTTCAAAGCCCACACACCATTCTTCTCCTTCCATTGCCTTTTCTATTTTCTTAAAACCCTATTTCTCGAAAGTGCCTCTTTTTAAACTTCACAAACCAATTACTTTTATAATAACTCAATCAAAAACTAAAACTTATGTAGAAATACATCAACTATAAACACTTCTTTTTCTATACTGAGGAAAAACAATTTTTCTGGTTTCATGACTTTTTCGTCTCATGGTCATGTTACCATTACTATACATAATGCTTTTCTCATTTCACCATCCACAACGTTAAAAGTGGCTAATTCCAAATTAACTTTAATGGTTCATTTGATAGTGAGAAATCAAATAGAGAGAAAGAAAGAGATACAATAAAACAAAATTATGAGTGAAAAAATTATTTGATTATAAATAAATTAAAAAGTATTTATTTTCACAGTAAATTACTATTTAATGACTAATTAATTTTTTACTTGTCTTATATATATTTGTTTACAAACGAGCTTTCTCAAATCTCGTGGGATTTGAAGTAGAACTCCGTATAAGAATTTTGGTGAATGTTCTTCACCTTGTGTCATAATTTTACTGAGTCAATATTTGTTTATTGTGGGCTGAGCTTGTGTTATATGTTACACACCATTGAATTAATTATAATATTTATGTTAATGATGAGTCAATATAAAATACTTTTACATTTTAGTTTATCTGAAAAATTATTTATTATGTAAAAAATTTATCAAATTTTTTACTACAAGTACTTAATAAATTTAAAATTCAGATTAAAAACAAAAACCAAACATAAAAATAGAGTGATAAAAAATATATTTAATTCATTTTTGTTTTATCTGTTTTTCGTTTCCTTTATAAGGAAACTTGTTAAATTCTATCATGATGTAACATACACAATTTGTTTTTTATTCAATCTTCTTCCTTTCACGCTTTGGATTCATTCTTTTTTTTTTTCTTTTTTCCTTTACAATAAACATTTGGTTCTTTGTTTGATATAATTATGCGAGTCCAACAAATTCGTTTACCAAGTTTGACAAATAGTGTACTATCTTGAGATGGTATTAGAGTTCTTCTTTGAACACTCCATTTTCTGTTATTTTTTTGGTTTTTTTTATAATGAGTGAAGAAATTTCACAATATTTTTTTTCTTTACACAGATATCTTTATCTCAATGAGAATCTTGGTACGTCTCTTATTGATGATGTTATATTAACTTGGAAATGATATTTCTGAAATTAATAACATCTACTTCTCTTTCTGATTGATTCTTTAATACTACATAACCTCAACATTCTCACCACTCATTTAGTGGGATATCATATCTTGGTCAAAGAAATAATCAAAAGTTTCAAAAACTTTTTGTAAAGCAGAATAAGGTTCAACTATTTAAAGGAGAGGGAAGTATTTGGATTGCAGTTATTGGAGAGATTTGGAGACATAGGAATAAGTACATTTTTAAAGGAGAAGTGATTGATCATCTAGAGATTTTCTCTTCTAAACTAAAAGGTTTGGTCTTGGTTAACCTCCAGTTGTGATTATACTTGTTTTTCTTATTCTGATTGGTGTCTTGATCCGAGAACTTGCTTGTTTATTATCAAGAATAATTGTTAGTTTGAGTAGGTGCTATTGTAGTGTTTCTTATAGTAGCTTTTTAGTGAGTTTTGATGTATTCCTTTTATTTGGAGTTGTATAAGGGTTTAATTATCTCTAAATAATTCTTATTTATTTATTTATTTATTGTTTATTACTAATAAAAAAATCAGAATACAGAATACAAGACTTTTACTTCTACAACCTATGAATTCTAATGGCTTACCTACCTCATGCAAGACATTCAAATTCATCACATTCAATCATCTCTTTTATATTATGATGACAAATCTGCAATAAATTTTTCCACAAACACACCAAATACATAAAGATCCATTGCCACATTTGTTGGAGAAAGGTTCATCAAGGTATTATGAAGCTTCTATTCTACCTATAAACACGGGTCTTCAACAAGCTCACATCCTAGTTAACCAAAACTCTTCCTTCTACCTTTCAGAATATATGTTCAAGTCAAAATTCTGCAGAAAGATAATCTTTATTTTTCTCTCTTAGCTAGCGTTAGCTGTGCCTAAGTACAATTTTTGTTTTGTATGTTTTTCTTTTTCCTTTGTAAACACACGTGTTAAACACAACTTGCGTTTGTTTCAATCTTTTTCTTCTTTTCACCGTGGTCTCATTTTTGTTTCTTTTCTCCTTCACAATAAACATTCAATTCTTTGCCTGGTACAATTCTGCAAGTGCAGTGAACACATTTACCAAGTTTGGAACATAATGTAGTATCTTAAGACACTGCATGACACAGCTTTGAAAATTAACACTACATTTTCTTGAGCTCAATCAACTGCATATACATTCAAAGTGGTGAAAGGCAATTTAATCAACAGAAAACACTTCATATAAATGAATATGAATTTTTTTCAACTCCGAAAATAAAGTAAAATTGTTGGTCTAATATTTAACTAATAATGCATTTAATTGGTTGTAATGATAAATGATGGGACTGGTCGAGCAGAAATACACGAAAAACCAAAAGAAGTTGTATAATGAGACATTAATAATTGTTGTTACTGACGTGTCATGGTCCTCACTTATTGGCTATTCGACTTACCCAAAAGCTAGGCAAGTGAGTCTCTTCAAGTACGATACCACTATCACTGTTTCTTTCCTATAATTTTATTATTATTATTACTATTATTTGTTCACGTGCTTTTCTTAATAACCATGAAACACACTCATAGTAGGAAACCCCTCCTCTTAGTAATAGTGAGAAATTTCATAAATTTTACAAGAGAGTAAATTATAATTTCAGGATAGTTAAGTCCAAAGTTTATACGAGATTTTAGACTAAATAATTAATAATCACACTAAAAAATATTAAATAAAAATTATTTTTAAAAGAAATATAATTAATATATTAATTAAACTATATATTATTTTAGAAACAACAAAAATATTAGTAACTAAAGTTGGTTTAGTTATTATAAATAGATTCTAAAATAATATTTAATTAGTTACCAAATTTATTAATACTTAATTAAACACTAGTTTAAAAAATATTTATTATTAATATAAATTATTTTAAATATTAATATTTTTTAAAATTTTAAAATCATATCTAATTTAATTAATATAATAATTAATTATTTTTTATTTTTAAAAATATTTTCTATTTAATAACTTTTTTCCATCCTCGATTTCTTCCCTTTAACTATGATATCACTATTTATCTAGTTAACTAGGGTTGTATATTTGTTCAGCATGCGTGACTCCTAAATATTCGTACGTGTCCTTCTTCATAATTGGGACATTAATTTAGGTTGTCTATAGTAGTTTCTTGAACTTTGGAGACATATTATAAATTTTTTTTTCATGATAGGTTTAAACATGTCAAACACAGATAAATCAGTGTTTAGTTTAAGAGATAAAGAAATTGATCCTCTCGTGAGTCTGTTAACACAAATACTGTTGAAGTTATCCGATAACTATAATAAAAAAGTAATAAATTAATTAGTTAATTAGATTATTTTTAATAAATAAATACTTACAGACAATATAACATAAAAATAGTATTTTAATACATTAAAACTAATTTATATATAAATTAATTAATGTATGAATGTTTTCTCATTTAAAATTTTATAAAATTATAGTTTTAATTTATAAAAAAATTACTTTCAAGTCATACGATAAAAATATTAAATAAAAAGTGTATTTATCACCATAAGATTAAAAGAATGTTAAAGTGTTTGGATGATTTTATGTATTTTTTAATGAGATTTTATTCTCATCAATGTTTTAAATGATGAGTGAATATATAGGTAATAATAAATAGTATTTATGTGATTAATCCAAATAATAACGGTCCACTTTAGGTGATACCACTTGATTAACATATAAATATTTAATATTCACTCTCTAGGAAGTACATGATATATTATTCCATACTTTTAATTTTTTTTTTAAGAATTTATCATATTTTTATATTTCTACTTACTTAAACATTATAGAGTCTTTTATAAATAGATTTATCTCTTTTATGGGAGATCAACCGAAAATTCGTGATGTAACACACCCAAACTCACTTTTTTTTAGGACCAAGAAGTATAATTCACTATCATTTTTAATAGAATTTTTTGTTTTATGGTGTTTAAAAGTGGTAGAAAAACTAGCATTTGCATATATTTTATTCCCCCATAGATGTTCGTTCAAAAGTTTATTCAAACAAAACTTGATTTGATTTTGTTCATTATTTTTATAGAATACTAATTAATAAAAAAATAATGTGTGATTAGTCATTTTGTTGATTCTTTAGCAAACAGTTTGCAAAAAATAGCCAACCTAGTGACCTTTTTATTTGGTCTGGTCATAACTAGTTAGGTTAGGTAGCCGTTGGGTCCATGGATGCATATTTCTTAATTCAAAAGCATTGGAGCTTCATTTGTAATCAATTGCAACCAATACCAATTCTCATTTTTGTTTCATCATTAGAATTTAGAATAATTAATGAATTGCTAACTAAAGTTTTTTAAAAGATTTTAATTGTCACCAACCCACCTGTGCAGTCACAATAACCCCTCTCTCTCTCTCTCTTTGGAAAGTGTTCAATATACACTTATAGGGTTTCATATTTTCCATAATCATCAAATAAGTGGTGGAATTAAACTTCAAAACTGCACCAACTAAGACTAGATTAATCATAAACAAATGAAAATTGGCCTAACATATCATAAACGTGGTATACTAATTAAAATATAATAATGTTGTTATCACAGATATTTATGTAATGTTTAATTCTTATTGTATACGAAAACCTCTTATATCATTAGAATAATAGTTTTATGAGTACAATTAGTCTCCAAGGAGTAACCCTAATAAAAAATCAATGGTTATTGGTTGCAATATATATAAAGATTAAAGTATATTAATTAATGGTTAAATATCTTTTCCGTTTCTCTATTATAAAATAAAATTAATTTTTATTATTGATGCAAATTAAAGTACTTATAATATAAAAATAATTAAAATAAATTCTTTTATATATAGACTTTGTTCAATTTAAAGTTTCATTTAATCAACTCATATAGTTATAATCAAAAAATAATAACAAATTTTTTTATTTTATTTTTTTGAAAAATTAACAATTATTTCATGTAAAAAAAATTCATTTTAATATTTTTAAAGTATAACTAAAATTTGGATAAAAGACTATAATATATAACACCAAAAATATATTTAACTTAATGATTGATTATGAAAGTAAAATTGAAAATTTTGCAAATTTTGTGGGGCCAGCCCCTTGGGTTATGGAGTGACCACAAGTGGGGCACTTGACCATTTTAATTTGGTCATTATTCAGATTCTATTTCTCCTCTCTTTCCTTCGTATGGTCCACTTTGTCGCTGTTTTTCCGTCGACCATGGAAGCAGAATTAACAATAGTCTTCTGTCTGTAACACAGATTCATGAATCTGGAAATTTGTTCAAACTTATATTAATAATATTAATATGGTCAGCAAAACAATTGCTTTCATTTTCATCACTGTAAAGTGGTAAACTTTAATCAAATTTGCCTAAAACTATATTATTCAGTTTATGGAGAAGATACTATATCATAAGAAAACTTTATTAAGATAAAAACAGACTTTAATACATATATATATAAGAAATAATTTATCTATAAATATATATAGAATATTTACCTTGGCTCTTTTATAATAATAAAATTAGAAATTTGACATGGTCGTTTTTCATAAAATTCAATTATTTTTCACAAAAGTATTTTTAATTTGAAATATTTTATAAATTCAATAAATAATAGATGAAATTCATCGATGTCTTTGATTTTGTATACAAAGAATTACAACTCTTTTAATAAAAATGTAACTATTCATTATTTTAGAATAAGTATTTTATAACATGTTTTAAATTCTAGCGTAAAAAATTTAAGCCATCTTCATATATACACACACATTTTTTATAATATTTATTTTTAATATCAAACCGTTATTAATATATGCATTGTTACTGATTTTATATTGTAGATATTTGTTTATTCAATGTGGAATTCATAGTAATCTAACCCATATAGAAATTTAAACTTATCATATATTGTTTATCCGTTTTTTTTTTCTCTAATAATAACAACAAACATTTATAATAAAAAAATTGACAAGTTACAATTTTAGAAATAGAAAGTTTTGATACAGCGTATTTTGTAATTAGTACTATTTAGTATACAGTTGTTATAACGTATTCTAACTTAAATACAATTTCAGTTATGAGTTATAATTAATAAATATTGTATAGTTGAGATTTACCAATATTCTTTGCTTAAAATATTATACGTCCTAATCCTTAATTTTCTAAAGGAGGGTAAAATAAATAAATAAAAATGAGAAAATGTATAAATTGAAGTTTTGTCTGTTGCAAGTAGCGACCCTGATTTTAAGAAAATAAAAAAGATTTAATTATTAAACAAATGTAATCGAAATTAGAATAAGGTAAGCTCAATTAAAGACATTAAAATTGATAATCTCGAGAGATTAAACAAATGTTATTAATTCAGAGCATCGCAAAAAACGAGATCGCATCATTAAAAAAATTAAAATCGTTCGTGTCTCTGTTCACTAAATGCTTGATTTCTTCATAAGTGAATCTTTCAGAAACAGACAGAAAAAAATAATAATTGAACCAATGAATCTATGGATTAATTATTTAATTACTTTTTTTCCCCATTTGTTACGGAGAATCACAAGAATTGAAACACACCTCTTTCTGCCAAACTTCTGCATGGTTGGAAAAGTAGGCGTGCACAGCGGGGGCAAAATGGTCATTGCATGTTATGTAATTTTAGTAAAATCGCGTTTTTAAGTGAAATACTTTTTGAAATGTTAGTTTCTCTATAATTTAAACACTCAATAATATGCAATTACTATCACCCATATTTTCATCTCAAGAGATTACATTGTTATTTTTGCTAATTTAAATGAAACTGAATCAACTTATCTAAGATCCTTTTATAAGAAAATAATTAATAGGGATTTACTAATTTGAGGGATTTTTTTTAATTGTTTTTAAAGTACTTTGCTTTTGAGGGATTCACTAATGGTTAAATCATTTGTTAATATTTTTATAAAATTATACATACATATATATATATATAAATTTAATTAGTTTTAATTAATTATTCATAAAAACAACAAAACTATAAAAGTATTTATTAAAATTATAAATGATATATTTTGATATAACAAAAGCTTCACGCATTTGTTTTTTCCGTTCCAATAACCAAAATTTGTCGTCTAACACATTTCTCATTAACTCGAATTTTAATTTTTTTTTTTAGGATTGTTTAAAGCTATCCATTTAAAGGGCCTTTCGATGAAGAATAATGAATATATCGTGAAAAAACAAAGGGGTCATCAACTGAAGTTTACATATTTACATGTGGATTTTTAAATTTAACATCGATAGTTTACATTTAGAAAAAAAAATCAGTCAATTCCAGTTTGCAATGGATTAGAGAAAATTGAGTTATTTTTCATCTCCTAAATGTAAATTTTTTTAAAGGAGCAGTATCAAAATAAAAATATACCGTAAATAGTAGATTTGGTTATGTATTTAGATAGAGGTGATAATGTAAAAAATAGCACATTGTGATAATATTGGTAGAATGAAAAAAAAATCCAAAAAAAAAACTGTGCCAAAATTAGATTGAAATCCTATATAAGAAAATCACGGAACGGAGACCCAAAAGCTTAATATAACACCACTTGGAATCTGTGTACCCAACCTAAAGATCCGGCGGCGAGGTCCAAAACCAAACCCTTCTTAAGGAATCCCAAATTCAATTCCAACACATAAAATTTGAAGTCCGAGGTTGCCTATAAAACCGCTTTCCAACGCTTAGGTTTCCGCAGTCTCATAACTCCACAAAGAAAAACTCAGGGTAGAGCAGAGACACAGAGAGAGAGAGAAAAATGGGAGGTTGGGCAATTGCTGTGCATGGTGGCGCTGGTGTGGACCCTAATCTCCCACTCGAGCGCCAAGAAGAAGCGAAACAACTTCTCACTCGCTGTCTCAATCTTGGAATCTCTGCTCTGAATTCCAATGTTCCCGCCATTGACGTTGTCGAACTTGTGGTACACATCAACCTCTTACACACATTATGTTTTATCTCCAAAACGCAAATTCAACGTGCATGGCTTATTTCTTTCGCTTTCTTATTCTTAAATTCCGCAAATAACGATACTCTGAATGTTCCGAGGGAAACAGAATTCCTAGATTTGAGAAGAATGTGTTTGTATATGACAGGTGAGGGAGTTGGAAACGGATCCGCTGTTCAATTCGGGCCGTGGATCTGCCCTGACGGAAAAAGGAACGGTGGAGATGGAGGCTAGCATCATGGACGGCCCAAAACGGCGTTGCGGCGCCGTTTCGGGTCTCACCACCGTTAAGAATCCCATTTCGCTGGCTCGTTTAGTTATGGACAAATCCCCACATTCATACATCGCCTTCTCCGGCGCCGAAGATTTCGCCAGGCAACAGGTTCGTCTCTTCTTCTAAACTAAACCAAAGCAAACTTCGATTTTGCCTTTCTTCTCATAATAATATTAATATTAATAATAATAATAATAATAATATCAAAATTTGACGTTCAAAAGTGAGCTTCTTTTTTTTTTCAAAAAGTTTTTTTTTTTTTAGTTTTATTTTGAACCTACCATTTTTCAAGTGATGCATATTCTTGAGTTTTTTACTCTTTGTAATCTGAATCGGTGAGAATGAATATTTTTTGGTAGGGTGTGGAGGTTGTGGACAACGAGTACTTTGTCACACCTGACAATGTGGGCATGCTGAAGCTGGCAAAGGAAGCCAACACAATTCTGGTACGTAATTAGTTACTCCTAGTAATAATTAATCTCGAATCTTTTGTTTAATTTACGTTTGTAAATGATGCGCTCAGTTTGCGCCACGTGTGTGATGAGTGATGAGATTGATAATGATGATGATTACGATGATGATTTCAGTTTGATTACCGAATCCCGAGCTCGGCTTACGAGACATGCGGATCCGGTGTGGAGAGTCCACTGCAGATGAATGGACTCCCGATAAGCGTGTACGCGCCGGAGACCGTTGGATGCGTGGTGGTGGACCGGGAGGGGCGGTGCGCGGCGGCGACGTCAACCGGGGGACTGATGAACAAAATGACCGGTCGAATCGGTGACTCGCCGCTGATCGGCGCTGGGACCTACGCGTGCGATGTGTGTGGGGTTTCGTGCACGGGTGAGGGCGAGGCCATCATACGTGGCACGCTGGCGCGTGAGGTGGCAGCGGTGATGGAATACAAGGGGTTGAAGCTTCATCAGGCCGTTGATTTTGTGATCAAGCACCGTCTTGATGAAGGAAAAGCTGGCCTCATCGCAGTTTCCAACACCGGGGAAGTGGCTTGTGGGTTCAATTGCAATGGCATGTTTAGGGCTTGTGCCACCGAAGATGGTTTCATGGAGGTTGCAATTTGGGATTAAGCTCATGAACTTTGAATTGGTGTGTGGTGCATGTTTTAGTTCAGTATCATTAGTCTTCTTTCTAGTAATTAGAAATAAGAGTAGTAACTTGTTTGTCTTTTATGGAAATAAAAAAAAAAATTGTTGTAGCTTTTGTCTTCATAGCTACTAACTATGACTTTATATTTTATTTTTACAACAACTTTATTATGTACATACAATACCTACGTGTGTTAGTATTGAGAGGCTTTGGCTTTGCATAGAAATTCCATTTATGACATGGGAAAGTACCCTCACCAGAAGCACCCTCCATGAATGAAGGCTTCAAAATGGTTGCTACTTCTCACCACTCTTCTTATTTTGTCAACATTATACTAAGAAACAAGAGTGGACCCTCTTGTCTTTCAACTCTTTCCTTTCTTCGATCTTGCTATGTGATCTTGGTCACTGTTCACTGCAACACCAAAGTCCCTTTGCAGAAAAATGGAAACACAAAATGATGCATTTCACAACTAAGAAAGAAAGACACGATCTGACAAGGTAAACACTATATAGAAAATGTTAATTTGAGAATTGAAAGAAAGATAACTGTTCTATAATGTATTATTTACATAAGAAGACTTATTGTATATATGATGAATGATTGTTTACATAAGGAGACTTATTGTATATAATAAAATATTATGTAACATATTTTTTCAGTGCTACTACTTCAAATTCAATATAGATGATATAATGCTCTATCTCTTACTTCTTATTTAATGAATTAATCTAATCAAGCAAAGAAAGTGGGATGGAAAATGTATTTTCACTTTTGCAGCACTGTGTGTATAAATAGGGTGACAAGAAAATAAAAAAAAAGTGGTGGGTATGATTGAACGTGTGACAAGGTTGTGTGTACAAAAAAAGCACATGGCACATAGTACTGATATGTTTTTCTGAAGAAAAATGATAATGATAGAGCACGGTCATTAAAATTGACCACATTCGTAGTGGTTTGAGAAACAAGGGAAGAGAAGAAACAATGAACAAATAAAGTATCAAGTTTCATTCACCTTATAAAATTCATTCACTAAATAAATGACCAAAACTAAAGGGGTCAAAAATTTAATTAGTGGTAAAAGAAAGTTTCATAACTAAAACGAATAATAACCAGACTTATCTCTTCTACTTTTGAGATGTATAAATAACAAATTGATCACTTTCAAATTGAGACGAATTTTGAAAATGTATAAATAACAACTGATACCTATTTATATAAAATATTTTTTTTCTCTTGAAAGCATAATGATTGGAATCTCAAATAAATAATAGCATAATACTGTCTTCCTCTATTCCTATATAATATTTTTTTTTTATGAAAATGAAGAAAGGTAGATTTAGTTTAATTTTTTTATTTTTAATAGAATTTTAAATAAATGATCTACTATCATTATTAGAAGAGAAAAAGTTATATCATCTTAAAATTAAAAATAAAAGTAAATTCTTTGTACCCCATTTTTTTAAAACTTTCTACATAGCTGTTTGCATTCATGTATTCAATCACCATAAAGTTATATGAGATTGGTGATAGATGAAATAAGTTTAAACTAATAAATGAATTATTAAAATAGGATTGTTTTATTAAAATACGATTATTTATCATCCCTTAACATAATTGGTAACTTACGATTTCCAATCATTATAATAAAGTTATTCATAAAGATACCAGATAAAAAAAATATAAATAATAATTACTGAGTTCATACAAACTGATCATATATTATTATTACTATTATTATTATTTCACTATACAAGTTAATAATTTTTCCTTTTATTTCGTTCTAGCCATGATTTAATTTGTACACTAATATTTCTGTTTTTTTTTCTTATTGTTACAATAGATATGCTATATACATAGGAAAGAATCTTATCATTGTCATTTTTTTTAACTAAACTTTACAAATATTTTATTTATTTAACTCATATTTTTTCCTTTCACGACAACTTATTTTATGCATAAAATATACATATAAATATAAATATATATATATATATATTATTTTATTATTATTAACTTTGTTTTCAGTTGATAGAATGTTATTAGATGATAATAAGATCTCATATAATATTTTAATTTTTCAGTTGTAATTATTTTATCATCAATATCAATTGGTCTATTTGTTACAATTATTCTATAAATTGAAGTTCTCTCCCATTTCTATTATTTTTATATTTTATTTTTTTGAGTGCTATATAAATAAAGTATTAAATAATTTAAATAAGTGTGTAATAATTAATAAAAAAAAATTTCCTTTTCTTTTATTTTTTGTTTTTTTTCTTTAAATAAGATATATAAAACTAATAAGAAATTAGCTTCTTTTTTTTAAAAAATTAACTGTCTTCCCTTAAAAAAAATCATATTAAATTTTTTATTGGACTTTATTCACTTTGTATCTTATTGAGACTAGCTAATGATGAATAATTGAGTATTAAACTTAAATTTGCCGGTATAACGTTGAATAACAAAATTGAGTATCAATATTTTATCATCTTATTTATCTATATATAGGCAATTAAGTGAACCTTATGAAACTTAAACATCAACTTTATGTAATTAATGGCACTAATATACAACACGAATGCTGTTACATAATTCACAAATAGCCTATACGTTTGAATTTAAACCACAAATGGTATTACCAATCAAGCTAAGAGATTTGACATAATTGATTGCTAATTTTTTTGACAATTAATACTACTTTCAAAGTTTTTTTGTTTTGTTTTTTCTATCGGCAATACTTTCAAAGTTTCTTGACATTTTGATTTGAAAAACTTTTGTAACGTAATTTGTAATCACATTATTTAGAGTAAGTATCTCTGTATAATAGGATTGAAGTATTTCTTAGATTTTTTATTTTTTATTACTGATAAATAAAATTAAAGTAGGATATTTTTCATGTCCAATAACTACACTTACATAATACAATATGATTTAGTTATAATGATGAAAATAAATAAAAATCGTACCTCCATTTTATGCAATTAAAAAGAAGAAGCTATGTATTATTTAAATAACATTGACGACGGCTTCAAAGTGATTGAACGACGGAAAGTTTTGTGTCGTATTCTCCAAATGAAATCTAGGGCAGCATCTTTTTTTTTTTTTAAAGAAAACTTTTAATTAAATTATATTGATTGTGTCTTTTTTGTTAAAAATAAGCTTTTAATTAAATTATACTACTTGATTTGGAAAGGCTTCTTAAAAGTAAATTTTATAGTCCCATCAATGGATATTAAAATCGCTATTCGAGCATATATTTGAATCTTTAATTTGATTCTGTTTGTCTTCACATAGAAGCACTTTTTCATGTTGTGTGATTTAACTAAAAAGCCTTTAAATTAACTGTGAGTTTGAAACTATATGGAAAAATAATATATAAAAGGAGAAAAAAAGTATAAATTTATTATATAAAAATTATTAGTTAAGGCAGTATCATAATGTTTTTCTCAATAATGAACTTTTTGTATTTCTACTTTTGATGATCATTTCATCTTAACAAGCTAATATCCAACCATTATTGGAATAAAATTATTTATAAGCTTGAAACATTATTTGATTGGTAATACTTACATATAAAAGAGAAAATAAGTGATTAAGGATTTGAAGTTTTCTTTTACTTGTAGATTGGCATGACTAAGTATATGTTGTTTTTAAAAAAAGTTAAGTTCAGTGTAATTATTATTTTTTATATATAATTACAAACGAGAAAACAAGAATCTAATGCATAAAAGCTAACAAATTTGCAAACTTTTTGTTGAATATGATTCTGATTAAGGAATGGTGTGTTTGGAAATAAATTACTTTAAAAGTTAACTAAGACTTCAATTACAGTATTAAGAGTGTCATTTATTCTTACAATATTAAGAAGGTTATGCATGAAGAAAAAATGTGGATTATTGGCAAATTGTTTGCAAGTTTGGTTGAAAATTTTATATTAATTAAAAATAATTAAATTTAAAGTTTACTTCTTAAATATTTGATTGTTTCGTATTATTAAAAATTTGAAATCACATTTATTTTGATTTTGTGATGGTAATAATTCTCTTATCATTAAATTGTGGCTGAGATATTGTCTCGTATTATTCATAAACTTAAAATCACAATCATTTTGATTTTGTGGTGGTAGTAATTCTCTTATCACTAATTGGTGGCTGAGATATGATGATGAATATGCATAGATTGAAAATTGTTTGTGAGCATCGTCCCCACCAAATGCTACCTTTTCTTTCTTGAAACTACTTTATTTTTTCATGTCAAAATCACCACCATTGACATTATTCTTGGAGGTTTCTCTACATTCTCTATTCATTTACACATTCACGTTACTTCAAACATAGTAAAAAATCAAACATGTTCACCTTATTGCCATATATATCATACCATAGAAAACCAGACAAAGTTTTCATGTTGGTGAGTGAGTAACTTGTTATTCATTGATTTGTGTATTTTAAAATTATTCTGTCATTAATATTCTTCTATCTTCTAATTGGTATTTTTAGTTTGGATTTTATAAATAAGAACCAACAGAGAGTAATTATTTTTTTATTTAAACTATCGCATTTGTTCTATTAAAATATTACGACACTGTCTACATAATTCCAGCTATAATTTAAGATGAATTAAAGTATGGTATGAAATTTAAAATGCGACCACAGAATTTAAAAAAAATAAAAAATTATTCATATTTTATATTGTCTAGGTGTTGCTGACGGGGCTCCAGAACACTCTGTTTTTGACACTTATGTGACGAAGAAGAGAGTTTTTAAATCATTCGAACAAGTTGCTAATGTCGAAATCATATAAATACTGTCTCAAAATAACAGTCACTGTACGGTCCAGCCCAAAGTGGGCTACTATGTCTTCCCTTGTCACATTCATAAATTACCTACATTTTCAATGATGTCAATTCTTTTGAGGTTGTTTTTTTATTTATTTCTAGACCTAGACACATTAGGAGGTTTTAACTTTATAATTGTTATAGAGGTTATAAGTGTACCATTGGTTGGTTCAATCTTCTATAAAAGAAATTATATGACATATCTAATAGGTTGGCTATGAAACTTACTAATCACTAATGAAGGAACCCAATGAAACTACTCACAATTTTTGGCAAAAATAACACAAGAATATATACTTTTTATACTTTTAATGGAGTGAGAAAAATACAAACTTTAAAAATTAGATAGTATTATATCTAAAAGATAATAGAACAACTAACTATGATATATAAAATGCATTTCTTAATATGAACAAGGACACTAAATTTTGAATGTTCTACTTTCACGCTTTTAACTTTGAACTAGAACATATATAATAACAAATTTGGTTATAACTGATTGAATGATAAATATTCACTAACTAACAATATTTCTTACTTACTTATCTCAATTATCTTTTGAATATTTTAATCTACTCTTAAAAACCTATAAATATACATTGGTTTCACGGGAAGTACTCACTCAATACTCAATGCTTATTATATTCTTTAATTTATATAGCTCTTATTAACTTGAGTGTTGAATAATCTTTTGCAGATTTTCCTTTAGCATTCATCAACAACTCGATAATCAATTCTCAGAGATTCAAACTAGGTTTCCAAGAGTATCACTCCTTCACTACAAGAAAATCGCTAGTTACATACAATTTTTTACATACGGATCTGAATCCGTATGTAAAATGGACATTACATACGAATTCTAATCCGTATATAACTCCAACATTACATACGGATTCTGATCCGTATATAACTCCAACATTACATACGGATATTTTACATACGGATATTTTACATACGGATATAGATCCCTACGTAATGTAAGTATTACATACGAAATTTTACATACGGATAATAATCCGTATGTAAGGGAATTTTTTTTTTTTTTTAAATTACATACGGATTTCTATCCGTATGTAACGATTTTTAAAAAAAAAACTTACATACGGATATAATCCGTATGTAACTATTTTTTAACTTTTTTAAAAAAAATTTACATACGGATTTTATCCGTATGTAAGATTCTTTTTTTTTAAAATATTATATACGGATATTATCTGTATATATGTTATTTAAAATTTAATTGAAAATAGAAATTCTTACATAAGGATTTAATCCGTATGTTAGCTATTACAAATTTAGTTAATTAAAAAAATAGAAATAAAGAGTTAACGTATTTTATGTTATTTTACTAAAATTAAAAAACAATAAAATTGAAAAAGAAAAAACAATAAAAAATAAAAAATATTGAAAACAGAAATAAAAATATAAGTGATCTTAACGTGTGTTACATCATAAATTAATTTAATTTTATATTTTATTTTGATTATTTAAAAGTTAATTAATTAATTACTTAATTACTTAAAGTAATTAAATATTTATTTAAATTATAATAATAAATTATATTCAATTAAAAATAATCAGATAAAGAATTTTAAAAATAAATAACATAAAAAATTAAATGTGATTTATGTTA
>Ga0123342_1003144_pt1 | contig 26821 bp, 22 predicted proteins | sample Turbeawhitnodule_FD_89960 | JGI IMG/M metagenome (GOLD analysis project Ga0123342, IMG submission 89960) | Root nodule microbial communities of legume samples collected from Mexico - Turtle bean Mexico white nodule | ecosystem: Host-associated > Plants > Roots > Nodule | place: Mexico: Nepantla...
ACTTAGTTTGAAAAACACTTTATTTCAAAAAGGATTTAAAACACATTAGCTTTAGATTCAACAAAGGAGTGGATTACAAATAAAACTACCCAGATCCCTCCCAAAACACAGCAGCAACACAACCTTGCATCAAGCACAAAGGATTTGGATTCTTCAAAGCACTTGATCACTCTTGGTCAACAAATAGGGGGTGTAAATATCATTTTTGCTTGTTCTTAGCCCTTTAGGAAGATAATTTGACCTAGTTTCTAAAAGGACAAGCCTAGGATGCGGGTTTAACTTAGTCAAACCCTAAGGCTGCCGATTTTTTTCCTTTACCCATCCTACCCCTCTTGTTTGTTTTCCAAGGCTCCTTCACCTATAAATAGGAGGCCTACCCAATGTATTTTTCATGTTGAATTTGAAGAGAAAAGTTTCTCTGCACAAATTGTGTGAGGTGTTAGTGAGGCTTGTGTCCTCTTAGCATTCAGGTCTCATCTTAAGTGTTTGAGAGCTCTCAAGTGGCGGCCATCAACACTTATCTTGGAGGAAAACCACACTCCAAGTGGCGTGATCCACCTCTCTTCTATCACATAAGCCTTTCCTTTCCTTCATCACTTCCATTTTTTCCATTATTCCATTAATCTTTGTGTTTTATGTTCTTGTTTTCATCCTTTGTCAATTCAGTTTTCATTATGTTCTTGTTTTTCCTTCCATACTCTTTTACATTTCGCCCTTCATCATCAATCATCATATTCTTGTATTTTTCCTTTGCCCTTTAGAAGTGAACCTTCACACTTACTTAACCACTTGGTTAAGTTCGTGTCCAGTGGGGATCTTTTTTGGGTTCTCACCATATAATTGCTAACAAATCTCAATCTAAGTAAAGTGTCACATCTAAAATGAAGCTATCTAAAATCAACTCACATCAGATCCTCTAGGGAAGACTAGGCGCTAAAGCATTGGCTATAGGTGGGTTGTAACCTAACCCTGAATCTTGGGTCATGCTCCGAGTCCTCCTCCTGGAAGGCTAAGCTTGGCCAGTGGGTGCGCTACCTCTCAGGTCCTCATCATCAAATGAGTCTTCTATAAGAAGAAGGATTAAGAAAACCATCTCTAGTGATGGATGAGAGCTTTATCGTATGATTCATAGGAGTGACAACGGGAGCACAAACCATTATACCAACATCTTCAAGTAAATCTAGGGTATATTTTTGTTGACACAAATGTATACCCGTTTTGTTTCTAGCTACTTCTAATCTAAGAAAATATGTGAAATCTCCAAGATTTTTAATTTCGAAAGTATTATTAAGGAGATTTATCATACAAGCAATCTCAATTATACCATCTCTTGCAAGTATAATGTCATCTACATATACAAGTATGACTATATTTGTGCGATTTGTAGATTTCAAAAATAAAGAATGGTCAAGATTAAAATGGTTATAACCATGTGAAAGGAGAAAAGCATAAAGTTTTTCATACCATTACCTACTAACCTATCGAAGGTCAAGTAAAGATTTATGCAACTTACATATCAACCAAAAAAGCATCATGCATACTAGGAATGTGCATATATACTTCTTCACGAAGCTCACCACGAAGGAAAGCATTATTGACATATAATTGTTTAAGATGACAATTATTGATAACAACAATAGAAAACAACAATCTTATAGTAGTTAATTTGGTTATCGATAAAAATGTGTCATGAAAATCTAAGCCTTCCAATTGAGCGTAGTCTTTAGTCACTAATTTGATTTTGTATTTGTCTATTCTTCCATCAATCTTGCATTTAATCTTACATGTCCATTTGCAGCCTATGGCTAACTTGTTTTGAGGAAAAGGTGTGAGAATCTAGGTGTTATTATTCTCAAGGGCTACAATTTTTTCATTCATAGATTTCTTCTAATGTGGATGTTTGCAAGCATCACCATATGTTTTTTTTACTCATTATCAGTTTCAATTGTTAGAATAACTTGTCTAAAAAATGGTGATAATCTTTCATATGTCATGAAGAATGAAATAAAATACTTATTACCTGAAGTTTTTTCAGTGTTAGTGGAGTTAATAGTAACATGATAATCTTTCAAATATGTAGGTGGTTGTCTAGTTCGAGCAATTCTTCTAATAGAATTAATTTAATAGTTATTGTTCTCGTGTTCTTCCAAATTAAGATTAACATATTCTTGATTAATGGGTTCATCAATTTCAGTGATGTTATTATCAAAACTATTTTATAGAGGTAAGGAAGGATGATTAATGCTCCCATTGTATATAGAAAATTATTTTCATGAAATGTAACATTTATGGAAACTTCTATACTATGATTAGTAAGATTAAAAATTAAATATCCTTTAGTATGAACCTTATACCCTAAATATATGCTAGGACTAACTTTTGGATCTAACTTTTTTCTATAAGCAATGATAGTGTTTATGTAACAAAGACATGCGAACACTTTAAGATTGATATATAACTTAGTTTATCATATAACTTTTCAAAAGGAGAAAGGTGTAGAAATGTGATTTATAAAAAAAAAAGTACATGTATAATAGCATAACACCAAATTTGATTAGTGAGTTTAGACTGAAAAAGGAAAGCATAAGTTAAATTGAAAATATGTTGATGTTTTCTTTCAATAATAACATTTTGTTTTGTGTGCTTTAATACAAGTGATTTGATGTATAAAGCCTCTAGAATCATAGTAATCATTCATGCTAAATTCTAGACTATTATCACACCTCATACATTTAACAATTTTCTAAAATTGAGTCGTAACATATTTAATGTAATTTGTAAGGTGATTTCTAGCTTCAACTTTAGTAGTCTAGACGAAGTGCAAAATCCAACATATCAAGTAAAATATGATGGATCAGATTTTGCAAGTTCAACCATATTACGTACCATCAACAAATTTGAAGTTATTTTTTACACTAAGAGTAATCACCATTGTTTTGTAAAAAAATGATAATTGTCGTGAAAACATATGTATAATATAATTTATAATTGTGAAAAATAATATATATATATATATATATATTATATTATATTATATTATGAAGTTTATAATTTTGTTTTTTTCATTTACATTACTCAGTCATTAAATTGTTTACATTTTAAGTTATAAAGATTTAAGTTTGTATGTTTGTTAATCTAGTTATTTTACAACTTTCAAATCTTTATTTTCAAGTAAATTAAATTCATGTAAATTATTTTACAACTTTTTTAACATTTTATGCTTTTCATTTTAATTCATTATTTTTCATATTGATACTTACTAATTAATGTCCATTTTCCGGATATTATTTTCTAAACACATACGTCATACATTAAATCCATAAAAGTGTACAAGTTTAGTATTTTAGTTTGCTCACTGAAAAATATGCTTTAGTAATTATAAAAATTAAGTTTAATCTTTCTCGTAGAATTTTTTTACTGAAATGAATTGATGTAAAATATTATTACTTTTTATCATCATATAAATTAAAATTCTTAGAATTACTAATATAAATCATATTTACTTTGGTTCAATTAAAATCGCAACCTAATTTACACCAAAAATAAAAACTATATGCAATATGTGCTGTAAGAAAAAAATAAAATAAATTATATATTATAAAAACAAAGTTTTATTACGTCAATATATATCACGTAACATTATTATATTGATTATTTCCTAAACAATATGCAAATACATTTTTATTTTTAAAAAAACACTATTAGTATATTTATTTATAGTATTTAAAATTTTTATGTTTATATTCTGAAAAGATTAACCACTTAATCCATTAAATCTCAAATAAATTTTAATTTTATCATTTGATTATGAATAGCATGCGTATAATAAATATATTCTGATTGGATTAAGTTTTCTATAAAGTTAAAATAAATTATTTTTATTATTTATAAAAATTTCAAATTATAAACTTAATCTTCTTAGTATTTAACAGGCCATACAGAAATAATGGATTTGCTAGACAATGTGGACAGCTGCATCATGCACCTTATGATTTCTTCTGCCATCTTCATAAACTTTTAAAATATTAAAAATTTTCTTTAGTAAAAAAAAGATAAAAATAAATTTTTGTTTTACATTTTGTCCACGAATGAAAAAGGTGCTTAATGTGGCGGAGTGCAATATCACGGTTGTGGTGCTTGAGATCGTGTTTGAGGTGGTGCATTATGGTGTTGGTAACTATCATACATAATATAAAATATAAAAATACAAAAATCAAAACCAACGCTATGGATTATTCAATCCAAAATACAAAAAATGCAACTTCTGGATTACACAATACGAAACTTAATTAGATAAACCCTAACTAAAATACTGCTAATACCGGATTAAGTAATCTGAAACTTATTAAACACTAAACTTTACCGGATTACGTAATCTAAAACTGGTTGAAAACCTAACATCTACCAGATTACGTAATCCGGAACCTAACTAAAAACCCAATGAATTATATAATTCGGAACTTAACTAAAAACCAACTGGATTATGTAATCCGAAACCTAACTTAAAATCCACCGGATTACTTAATCTGGTACCTATTTGTGCGAATGGTTACCGGACTACACTGTGCCTTCTGCCACTTTTCACTTCAAAATTAGAATCAATGAAATTACTAACATGTAAATGTTGTAAATGAAGATGACAGTGAAAAATGAGAGCTTTAGAAGGAATGGAAGCTTTGAAAGATGGAGAACTTTGATAGAATGAGAATTTGAGAGGAGATTTGTTGAAGGAGGTGGGAGATGGATGAGGGTGTGCGACGCTGGGAGTGAAGGAGAAAGAGAGAGAGTGTGAAAGTAGGTTAAATTAAATTAGATCAAAGTTATATTCTATTTTTTTAATATTTTTTACTGAAGGGTATAATAGTAAATGTGGTTTTAGTATGGGGTGCCAGAAGAAGCCATGGAGGTGCAGGAAGAAGCTGTCGACAATGTGTTCTTGTTTGGTAAACAATGAACAATGTAGTGTGACATTTAATTTCTACAATCCATAATTTCTTTTTACACCCTAATTCTTTTAAAATACTTTTTGTCTTTTGTGATTTATGTCTTCGAACCTATGTAGCAATGATATGACACAGACACGAATATGGAAATACATATAATTTCTAAAATTTAGGATACAAGAACAGAGATTTATATATTATATAATTATGAATTATATAAATTGATAATAAAGATTTATGTGCACAAGTATGTTTCAGTTTTTTTAGCAGAAAGATGTTTTTCATGACTGGTTCAAAAGAATTTGTTCCTTATTTTTATAATCATACTAAAAAAATGTATACAATAAGTTTGAGTTTTTAGAAAATTAATGTATTTCTTCTTTTTAAAATGGTGTTAGAATCATGCTAAAATTGTCATAAATCTATAAATATTTTTTGAATTTGACACTTCACTAATATGTATCCTCTGAGTATCATACGAGTGTCAGTATCCGATATGTGTGTCCGACACAAATATACTATTTAAGAAGAGTGTTTGAGCCTCATAGTTTCAAACCTCTCCAAACTATTTTATCATTCAACAAATAGCTCGTTTATTAAGGAATATTTTTTTTAACAATTTTGAGCAACAATGAATCTGTAATTGGTTTTTAAGTATTTTTCATATAGTAAGATTTGACACTTTTTTTATTAATTTATAATAAAAAATTGTATAATTGAAAAGTAAATTGATGTATTATTGATTTTAAAGTAAAAAATTTATTGTGATTTATAAAATCTAGAACACAAGTTTTACTTTTAGATTAATCAATCTAAAATATAAAATTTATATTATATATTTCATAATTCAAAATATATTTCATATTTAGAAATATATTTTAAATTCCACAATCTAAAACATGCTCAATATTTAAAATATTACAAAATAACATCTAGAATTATAGCATCTAGAAAAGTTATTAATGAACCAATGTAATATAAATCTAAGAACTATGAAACCAATGTGAAAATAAGAGCAACTTAACAAATAACAATGGAAATAGGAACAATATTTTGTTTCATAGGAGGGACAACGAAAGCGACCTACAAAATGTTTTTTTGCTGCAACCTATCAAAATTCTCCCGCACTTCATCAATCTTTAAAAAAATTGTTTTATTCTTTGTTTTTAATGATTTCAAGATTATCTCTTTTAGAATTATTTTCCAAAATATATTTTCTGAAATTCATAAAATGTATTGGAAGTGTGTTCCATAAAGAACTTATAAAATAAAGATGAATTAGATGAGATATTTGATTTTTTTTTTCTATTTTTTTTACAATAAAAAATAAAAAAATAAAATAAAATATTTCAGGAGTATTCTAACTCTTATACACAAAACAAATTTAGTTTCTTTGCACGCATCCAACAAAACTTAGACCACATTAATCAAAATTACAATCCAAAACAAGAATCAGAGTAAAAACTTTTATGGATGCAAAAAAAAACACTCAATATTATGTCGAAAAATGGGTGTGCGGAAATAGCTTAGCACATTGTTAATTTTTATATTTTAACCGCGGTCTATGAAAGTACTGCAAGTAATTATGAGAGTGCAGAAAGTAATTATATCAAATAGAAAAAAAATTGATGAATCATTCAATAGTTTTGCAATCTAATTTTCCAATAATTTAAAATTAGATCTTTTAATATCTTTTTATTTCAATTTTATATTATATATAATAAATTAGAATAAAATGTAATAAAAAAAAACAAAGTAGAAATCACATATAGATAGGCAAACAACTTAAGTCCAATAGGATTTGAACTTATATCTAAGACTTAGAAATCTCTCTCCTATCCATTAGACGATGCTTCTATTTTATATTGAATTCTTTAACCTTTTTAACTAAACCTTATTAAAAAAATTAAAAAAATCAAATATAAAGAATTCTATAAATTATATACAGATTAAAACAAATGTTTAGTTTAGAATAAAAGAAGAAGAAAAAAAAAAATAGCGTATTAGGGGGATTTTGACAATTTGCTTTTTAATAATTTCGGGCCTTATAGACTAGGCTATAATTTAATGGATATGGAACACAACCATGGTTATTTCTTTCTGAACCTCCATAATTTTTCATAAGCACTTCATAAAGTAATTAAAAGACTAAATTGCTCTCTTGCTGCTATCAGCGTGTCGCTTACGTTGTATCGTGTCATCCTTATTTATATGTTGTATCATAGAATGAAGGAAGAAATTGTTTCACACTGTGTAATACAAAAAAAACTTTTTTAAATTTTACAATTTGAAAGTTCTTTTTATGTAAAAAGTTATTTATAGATTCTTCAATTTGAAATGGATTGTACAGTTTAGAAATAAAAAAATACTTCTAAATTATACCATCTAGAAGTAAAAAATAACTCTAAATTAATCCAAAAGTTTTTTTATAAAAAAACGATTTCTGAATTACAATTTTAAAACTCACAAAAAACTTTTAAATTACACAATTCATGAGTAAAAAAACATCTGGATTGCATAATGTAAAAGTCATATTTGACTTCCAGAATACACAATTGGAAAGACATTTTTTATTCTAAGGTGAGAATTTCATATTTATGGGGTTACAGAATGAAATTATGGAGTGTAAAAAGAAATGGCCCAACTAATAATTTGAGATGAGGCTTAATCATGTCTTAAAGGCTAATTCTCCCTACACCATATCATTTCTTGGCACCTAATATATTCATATGAAATTACTATAATGCTTTTAATAAAGTAGAAACTAGGTTACATTTAAGTCCACCTAGCAGAAAAAAAAAAAAAAAAAACTTTCGGATATAACAATCCAGAACCCAAAAAACCATTCCGGATATTCATATCCAGAACTCAAAAACTCATTTTGGATATAGGTATCCAAAACGCTTATTTCACTTTCGAACATGTGCATTAGAACCTTAAATTAGAAATCTAATTCTCTTACGGATTTTATATCCAAAAGTAAGGTATTGACATTGCCTTCCGGATTCACGCATCCGTAAACCTATATCTAGGCTTCTGGATATCGTCATCCGAAAATGCAATGTGTTTTCTTATCTTAGAACAATGTGCACCTCAACTACAACTAAGAGTAAACCTTCCTCCACCATCATACTAACACTAGCTCCTCTACAACTAAAACGGACACAAAGATCCTATGCAGTTTTTTTCAAAAAAAAGACAAAAGCAAAATTGGATTTAAAAAGTTGTATTGGTTACACATAAAAAATTATATGGATCAGGGAGAAATTCCCTATCTTAAAACACTACGTAAGCCCAAATTTATTTATAATTACTTGAAGTTATACTATGTTTAAAAGGTGGTGAGATTGGTGTTTTGTAGAAGATTAAAGTAAATTAGTTGAAGTTGTATTTAGTTAAGTCTATAGTTGGACTTTAGCCCATTCATGGGTTGTTCTGTATAATGTTAAAAGATGTATAATCAATGAAGAACCATATTAGTAACACATTTTGTAATATATTCTTTTAATGCGCATTCTATTATTGATTAAAAACAAAGTATCATTTTCAAAAGAGTATGCAGTTAGAATTTCTTAACCAGTTCATCACCTTAAAAAAGTTAAAATTTTAAGAGAAGAGACAAATGGGTAAGAATTTATAAGTTTATATACAAATAACATCAATAATCTTAAAAAAATTAAAATTTAAAAAGGAGTGATAAAAAATTATAAGTTTAGATATTTACTACATCAATAATCTTAAAAAAAGTTAGAGTGAGGCTTTACACGTAGCCCATAAAGTGAGAAAATCCTTTTTATTTGTCATTTTGTGTGGTTAATGTTAATAATAGAGAGAAAAAAACTTAGAAAAACCAAATAACCAAAATAAATATTTATTCTTTTATTTTATTTAATAATAATGATTATACATATAAGCTAACGATAAAAATATTTTACTCTCCTATACTATTTTCCTTTTACAAAACTGTTAAATAAGATAAAAGAAACGGAAATACTTAAGTTTAGATTTTATTAAAATTAAAAATTAAAAAATTATTTTTAGATAAAACGATATATATTTTTTACTCTCACTTCCTTTTATTAAAATTTTAGTATTTTTATTTTTCTTCATTTTTTCTACTTTTAAATTAAATTAAATTTTATTTTATTTAATATTTTTTATTACTTATATGTAAGAAAATGATAGTAAAATTTTTATTGTTTCTAGGGGTACAACATGAACATAAAATTCAATATAATTTAAACCTTTTTGTTCTAAATAAGTTTTAATGAGTAATATTATTTTGTTATCATTTTCGTTAAATTTATTTTTGTACATTTTGGTTTCCACAACCTTCTTTTCCCTAGGTAGCTCTATAAGCTTTTTAGACACCATTGTTTTAGAATTCTCCTCTTGCATGACATTGACCTGATTTTCGTTTATTTGTACATCTTAGATATTTTTTTGGGTTTTATTTCTAATAAGAGGACATATCATTATTGTTTTAAGGATGATCTTCTATGCATATTTTCTTCAAGGTCTCTAATGACCCCAAGATATTAGATTTTTTTTTTTAGATTTTGACTAGTTCAGTTCTAAAAATTTTGGTTGAGGTGCATCATTGGAAGATACTAGAGTAAAAGAACTATATATGCCTTGAACGTTTCTGACTATCAAAGGAATGTTCCAATATAAACCTTTCTCAAGTTATCCTTAGTTTTGAAGATGAAACAATGACATCCAAAGGTATGTATGTACGAAATTTTGGAATATTGTTCTAGTAATTTCTTATAATAACTTATTCTTCTTCTCAAGTTGTCCACTTTTACTTTGGAGAGTGGATAAAACAAGAAACATTATACAAATATGAATTTTGAAATTATTTCACCAAATAAATTTAATAACAAAACGTTTTTATTATAACATTTGGGTCAATTTATTATAAAAGTTGTCCACTTTTACTTCGGAGAGTGGGTAAAACAACTTTTTACCTAAATTGTAAAAAATACAATTCATGATTTTGGAAAAAGAAAATCTATGAGATAATTCAGTAAGCAAAACTTTCTGAGTGGGAGTAAAAATATTTAGGCTTGATTTCACAACTTTTTAAAAGAAGCGAGAAGCATTCTTTAATCCCAAACTTATGCTCACTTTTTGGCTTGGACAGTGGATAAAGTAGTTTTTAACCAAATTTTGAAAGCTTTGAAAAGAGAATAAAAAGACGCACAAACTTTACATAACAACCAACAAAGTATTTGTGGTTTTGGAAAAAAAATGAGAGAAGAGTTATTGAATACAACATATTGAAACTATCAATCTTCTCACTATCAACAAATTAATGTTCAAGAGGTTAGAGAGGAAATATTGCATGAAAATTCGTTTTCCTTTCTAATCTCTTGACCTACAATGTTGATTCATACATGTGGTCACCTTTAGGAGAAATCAACAAAGTTCTGAATATTTATGAAAATTGTTTCCTTTATTTTTTTTCTTTTTCTTTCATGCTCATTTAGGGTTTTGTTGTTATTTAAAGTATTGAATTTGATATTTGAGGTCTTTCAATATATATTGTCAGGGAGAGTGAATGATGAAAAACATCTAGTCTCAAAATCATTAACTAAGAAGATAGAAGAAGATGATGTTTTATTGGAGGTGAGCACTCAAAATTGAAGATACTTTATCTTCTTCTTAGCTTGGTAAGTTTTGTACAAAGTGATGTAGGTTTTATTTCGACTTATTATTAGACTAATTTTTATGGTTATATATTGGGCCTAGTAAAGTATGAGTCAAATAAGAAAATAGAGTCTAGTTAGGGTTACACTTGAGTCTCCTTAGGCCCAATGCAACCCTAAGCATGAAGCGACTAGGTGGAATGGCAAGACGTCTTAAGCATGGCATGGGAAGCGTGAGGAGTCCACTTAAGCATAGGCAAGGAAAGCATGGGGTTCACATGTCATTTCCTCAATGGAGAGAATTTTCCTCCAATGAAGAAAGGTTAATTGTCAACCTCTAATTTGAGAGAATTTGCTCCAATGAGAAGAATTTATTTGTCACCATGGGAGTGAAGAGTTTTTAGGGTTAAAATTTGAACCTTAGTTTCCCTTAACACTAAAAATAAGTGGGTTAGGCCTCTTGTAATTCAACTATGAATTGATTAATGAATTGTTGACCAAATATTGAGATACTTCTATTTGTCAAAGTTCATTCTATGTGATGTGAGTTGATTTTAGATTGACACATTTCAAGATTGCACTTTGTTTATGATTTTTTATTTTTAGCAATGTAAGGTGAGCACCCAAAGAAGATCCCCATTGGACACGATTTTAACCAAGTGGTTAAGTAAGTGTGAAAGTTCACTTCTATAAGGCAAAAGGAAAACACAGATATATGGTGATTATGATGACTGAGGCGAAAATTAAAGAACAAATGAAACAAAGAATGAATGAAGAAGACCGAATGGAGAAGACATAAAGAAGGAATGTAAATTGCGTAAATGAAAGGAAGGAAAGGAGAAAAGGTGAAGGAAGTTTATGGAGAATGGAGAGAATCACACCACATGGAGGGTGGGAAAACCCCAAGATAAGTGAGGAAAAGCCATCACTTAAAGTGCTCACACAACTCAAGATAAGACCCAAAGTATTAGAAGACTAAGCTCACTAATCACTCTTGCAGAGTTTCCTTTCTATTTCAAAATTCATAGTTTGATGCTACCACTGCATGGCATAATCTAAAAACTCAAGGGAAGCTAACTTAACCTTTTGGTCCTCTTAGACCTCATACATATTAAAGATTTGTTATACTTTAGCTTCCCATCCTAGATACAAATTGGGATCACTTTCCCCACTAAAACTAGGTAGTTTAATAAAAGGGAAAGAAGGCTAAGGTGGTGGGTGTTGATTGCGCCTCTCTTCAAAGTTATGCACTCTCCAATCTTGGTATTCTTCTTGACTCCTATAGTGCGTGTAGCTTCTAGTAGCTCTTCTCGGTTCCCATCTCCTTTCTCTAGGTTGTCTCCCTTGAGCCTCTTTTATTCTTTGTAACCTTTCCACTACTTGCCTCATCTCCTTTTCCTTTTGGGTCAAAGTCCTTTTGGTTTCCGCAAACTCTCCCAAAAGAAATGCCTTTTGAGGAGATTGTGGCTTTGAAGATTCTCCTGAAGACAAATGAGCCATAACTTGCACAAAAAGGAAACACACAATTAGTGAAAAATAACAATCCACTTCTCATTTGACTCGGCTATTTTAGTAAAGGAGGGAAGAATTTTAATGCACTCAAGAAAGATTGGCACTCTAAACACAAAGGTCTACACTTGGTAGTAAAAACTTCAAGTGAAAGATGACAAAGCTCTTACACTTGCTCACCAAAGATCCCCACAACAAAACTCAAGAAAAATTTGAAAGACAAGCAAGAAAAACTTAAAAGAAAAAAAGTTAAACCAAATGGGAAAAAGATAGTGACAAAACTTTAGAGAAAACAAAAAAGAAAAGCACTTCAAAAAAAGACTCAAAGAAACTTACTTAAACTTAAATTACGAAGGTTTGAATGTCTTTAGAAATTGTGAAAATAAGAAGAATTAAATTCCACATGTATGAACACAATTTTCCATATACTTAGAATCTACTTTAGTAATTTGCAAAGTGAAAGTTGAAATGTGAATGCTTCTCAAACTCTTTTGTCTTTTATTTTTATGGATTCAAAAGTTCCTTATCCTTTTTGCATGCATATTTTTTGTTGTCATTTCACTTTTCACTTTTCGAAAAATAAAAAGATGTTGTGTTTGGATTCAAATCATATGAACACTTGCATTCTATGTTTGAAATTAAATCAACCACTACTCAAACAAATTTTAATTTGTTTTTAGCTCTTCACATTTAAAATCAAAATAAGTAGAAAGGAAATAAGACTCCTAGAACACTAAGAACAAAAGACTCAAGCAAAAGAGGTAAGGAAAAAAAAATTGACAAAAAAAAGTTCAAAAGCAGAATTAAAGTGCTTAATGAATAAAAAAAATAGAATTGTACATGACAAAAATTTAAAGGCAGAATTAAAATTGCTTGAAGGTAAAAACAAAAAATTAAACGTGTTGAAATTAAAGGCAGAAAATCAACTCTTACGAGATAAGCACAATTACTTTAGGTTTGAACTCATGACTCTTTAATGAGGTAAAATAGTAACTTTAACACTCCCACTATACCACTTTAAAATTACTATGAAATTTGTGTCAATAATAATATGTCATATATTCCTTCTTAAGTGTATAATAGAAAATTTAGACATATATATATATATTTATTAAATTATTAAATTTATATTATTTTATATTTGAATTTATGATATTACTTTTTATAAGTAAACATTATTTTTATTTTGTGATAATGTAAATAATAGTGATATATATAAAATTTGTCACTATTTCTCACAGTTGTTTTATTAAAAATGACAAAATATGCATGTCACAAATAATTATTCATTAATATAAAATATCCTATGATAAATTTATTTTTTTATATAAAAATATAATTAATATTTTTTTAATGCTTATAAAGTAATAAAGATCATATAATATTAATTTTTATTATTATTATTATGATTACATCACTAGTGATTGTTAAAGAAAAAACATTATTTTTTTTTCTACTTGAAATTTGAACATGATCTTTTATTGAAGAAACAACTTCCATTTTTTCACTTTTCAATTGTAATACTTATTTTTGATACTTTTATTCATATATTCATACTTTTATACATTTATACTTTTTATTATGATATTCACTTCAAATTTCAATTCAGCATATAAAATTTAAATCGTCTAAATTATTCTCTCTCTCTTTATATATAATTATTTAAATATTTATATTAAAAAGAACAAACATAACTAGTAACAAAATTTATTTTACAAAATGATATAAAAAATCAATTATCACCACTATCATCTTCATCAATAACATTTTTTTCTTCATCATCTGTTACATAAATACTTGCATCATCACTTTCTATTGGATTTCCAGTACTTGTGGATTGGCTTAAGTCATTTCTATTCAATGAAAACTCATGCTCATTATCTGACACGTTAGATGTAAATGAAACTGAGCCAATGTCTTCATTTTCTTGACACACCTCATTTATAGCTTCATTTGGCATATCATACCAATCTCGAGGCTTTGTTTTCACTACCACTAGGCAATTAAGATCTTTGGTGTCTTTAACATAATACACTCGTTGAGCTTGACTAGCTAAGACATATGACTCATTAGTCTTCAATTTACATTTAGTATTAATAAGAATAAATCCATATTTGTCTTCTTTGTATCCTCTCCCCTTGGAATACACTTCCCACCAATCACATTTAAATAAAACAACATTATTTCCACCAGAGTAACTTAATTCAATAATATTTGTCAAGACACCAAAGTAATCTAAATTACTTGTATTCTCATCACCTCTAACTATTTAACTCAACATATTTTTTTGCATGCATTGATTTTTCGACTTGTAGAAAAATTTTAAACTTTGATTTATTTAACTGTTGTACATCACCTTCATAATTTCTTCTATATCTATTTAATCTTGTCTCAACTCCATCCAAATATCTTGAACAAAAGTGCACGCATTCTTGTGCAATATAAGCTTCAACAATACATCCTTTTGGGCGAACCTTATTTCTTACATATGATTTGAGTCTACGAATGTACCTTTCAATTGGATACATCCAATGATATTGCACGGGAGCACCATTCTTTGTCTCATCTACCAACTGAATGGGTAAATGGACCATTATGTTAAAAAAGAAAGGAGGGAATATTTTCTTCAACTTACACAAGGTCAAAACTATACTTTTTTCTAGCAAATGTAAAGTGTCTAGACTTAATGTTTTAGAGCATAACTCTCTAAAAAAATAACTAAGTTCAATTAGGGCCTCACAAACTTCCTTTCGAAGAACACCACAAATTGAAAGAGGGAGAAAATGATGTAGAAATACATGACAATCATGACTTTTCATCCCATATATTTTCCCCCTTGGACATCTATACATCGAAAAATATTTTATGAATAACCGTCTGGAACCTTTAAATGAAATAGAAATTCACAAAATACATGTTTTTCTTGAGATGACATGGTATAACATGTATATGGAAATGTGTATTTTCCTTCTTCGATCATGGTCAAATGCAGCTCTGAACATATACCCATATGGGCAAGATCAAATCGGGAGTTGATGTTGCCTTTTGTCCTTTTTTCAATATCCAACAATGTTTCTAATATGTTGTCACAAACATTTTTATTTCAATATGCATAACATCTAGATTGTGACGTAATTTTAGACATCTCTAGTAAGGCAACACAAAGAAAATGATTTTTGTCTTCCAATTCTTAGATACTTGAATTTTTCCTCCCCTTCTTTTCCTAACAAACTTACCAAATGTCACCTGCATATACTTATCATTAATAAAAATATGAATATATAGATACTAGTAAAAAAATATGTAAAGGAAATAATTAGTTAATGTATGAAGAAAGATTACAAGACAACTACATTGTTAATGTTTAAATTTAAAATAAATAAGATAAAAATAATAATGCTCATATTTAAACCTATAAATCAATGTTTAAAGGATAAACAAATAATACCACTAACCTGATCAAATTGTTGATATTGTTGCACTATATCACCTCCAGATAATTATTTAGGAGCCAGAAAATTTTCTTTAGTACCATCAAAGGCTTTTGCATTATTTCTCCAAGAATGATCAAGTGGCAAAAATCGACGACTTCCCATATAACAATTTTTTTTTTCCATTTGGTAAACAAGGACAATGTATCCTCATTACAACAAGGACATGTTAATTTTCCTTTAATACTTCATCTTGATAGATTTCCATATGCGGGAAAATCATTAATGGTCCATAAAATAGATGCATATAATTGAAATGTTTCTTTTATTGATGCATCATATGTCTCTACACTGTTCTCCCATAGTTCTTTCAATTCATCAATCAAAGCTTGTAAATAGACATAAATGTCATTGGAGCTGTAGGACATGGAATAAGTGTTGACATTATGAAATAAGGATGTTTCATGCACATCCAAGTTGGCAAATTGTAAGGAATTAAAACTACTGGCCACACATTATATATAGTACTCATATTTCCAAATGGATAGAAACCATCACTTGATAGACCAAGTCTAACATTATGTGAATCTGTCGCAAAAGATGGATATTGTGAGTCAAAATTCTTCCAAGCTATAGAATCAGCCGGTTGTCTCATTTTCCCATCTTCCCTAAAAGGCCTATCTTTGTGCCACCTCATTTCTTTAGTAGTATTAGATGTCACATACAATTGTTGTAACCTTGGAGCTAAAGGAAAATAACGCATAACTTTATGAGGTAACTTTTTGTGTGGATCTTTATATCGAGAAAATTTACAGGTTGGACAAGAAGTTGATTTCAAATAGTCACCCCGATGAAGAATGCAATCATTCACACAAGCATATACTTTTGTGTAATCATGCCCCAAGTTCACGAATAATTTTTCGAGCCTCAAAGTATGACTTTGGAACTTTATTTCCTTGTGGAAATGCTTTTGTTAATAAAATAAGTATGACATCGATTACTTTTGCGCTCAAACCAAAAATACATTTGATATTAAATAGTTGAACGATAAATGATAACTTGGAGAAGTTTCCACAACCATGATATAATTCTTGTTTAACGTCCTCTAGTAGTTTATAAAAGTTAGATGTTTTTTCATTCATTGTATTATACTTTTGGACTTGTCGTATATCTTGTTTCCTTGCTTTCTATGGTGTCTTCAACATTAATAGAACTCCCAATATCATGTAACATACTTTGAATCCCATCATTATAATTTTTCTTGTTATCACCTTCATAATCTTCCTTCGCTCTTTCTCCATGAAGATCCCATATAACATAGTCTCTTCGTATCCCATTTATGATCAAGTGCTCATATATGATTCTTTTAGACTAAAAGAGATTATTGTTGCACTTTTTGCACGGACAACGTCTTAGCCTTCCTTCCTCAAGATTAGTAAATGCAAATTCAATAAAATCAAGAACTCATTTTTCATATAAAGGTTGTGTTCTATCAATAATTATTATTATGTACACCATAAAACAATAAAAAATAAAAGAAACATAATCATATTTAATTTAATATATAATCAACCTATTTATAAATAAATTAAAAAACTGCAACAACAATTGTTAAAGTACAGTCTTTGCCTACCTATAAAAAAAAAATTTACGAGCATTTATTTGGCGATCTTCAAAATTTACAGTTTTTGGGTGTAGGTGCTTCTGAACCAGAAACACATTTAACTTTGAAGGTTTTTTCTTTTTTATAATAAAAATAAGGTGTAAGTCATCTTCCATTTTTTGAATTTCTCATAGATTAGGGTTTTTATTATGAAATTTGGGATTTAAATCCATTTAGGATTTAGGGGTGGACTTCTTTTGATTCTGTTTAATCAGTGCAATAGCATTATGGAGGTTGTTAGGTTTCAAATGAATTAGAATTTTTTCTAATTCCTATTTTTTTTATTACAATTTTAGCTTTCAGTTACTATTTATTATTTCTATTTGTTTTATTTTTGTACAGGTTTTGCAGAGTAATTTGTTGTGCCATCACTATTTGGGATACAGGTAACAAATTTATAGTTTTTTCTTATTTTATTTTGTCATATAACCAATCTTGTTGAAAGGTGAGGATATAAGGAGATTCATTGTCAACTTTCCTGTTTTGTTTTGATATGCGCATCAACCCGTTGAACTTTGCTGAAGCCAGAATGGAAAAGTCATCGAGTTTGAAAAACTAATTTAGTGGATAATGGCACATCTAATGAGTGAAAACAAGTTTAATTAATGTGCCAACATAACTATAAATAGGAAAAGAATTAATTTTATCCCAAAATTATGATTTTGCTATACAGTATTTTGTTGTTATGTGGTGAAAAAACTAGTTGTTCATGCATTAAAAAAAAATCTTCCTAATTTCATATCATAATGCTACTTTAAGGATATTTACATATGTTTTTTTTATGTTTTTAAATCAAAGTATTTGGCACATCTAATAAGTGCAAACAAATTTAATTAATGTGCCAACATATCTAAAATAGGCAAAGAATTAATTTTATCCCCAAAATTATGATTTTGCTATACAATATTTTGTTGTTATGTGGTGAAAAAACTAGTTGCTCATGCATTGAAAAAAAAATCTTCCTAATTTCATATCATAATGCTACTTTAAGAATATTTACATATGTTTTTTATGTTTTTAAATCAAAGTATCTGTACGAAGTTAAAATCATGGTTTAATTACCTTATTGGTCCCAAGATTTTGGGCCAATATTCAATTAAATACAGTGGTTTTTAAAAAAATCAATTTGTTCCCTATGTTTTTTAAAATGTATTCAAAATGGTCATTTCCGTTAAGTCGCATCAAACGATGTTAAGGGGTGCTTATGTGGCAGAGACGTGTGATTATGTGGATTGTGAAAGAGGTGATGTGTCATTTTAGGTAATTAGGGTTTGGGGGCATGCGATTGGATTGAATAAGTTATAGTCTTTAGGGTTTCCATGCGTAAACGTTTAGGGTTGCTGGCTTGTTCACAGAAATGAGTGAGTTGACGTATAAGAGGGTGGCCGTTTGTGGTGGAGTCCGATGATTCGTTTGTTGGGTGTAGGTCCGTTTGTGGTTCGTTCGTGGGTGTAGGTCCTTTTGTGGTGGAAATGTGTGCCTATAGGTCTGCATCTGTATCATCATGCAGCTGTAATCAAATGGAAGTGAAACAACGATCTAATTATAGCCATGGAGGTGGGAGCAGGACGACTTTTGTTGCTCCCATTTGCGATTGTGGGGAATTTGGGGTTTTGAGAATATCAACAACTGTAAAAAATGGTGGGAGGCAATTTTTGGGGTGTCCAAAGTACAAGGTGAGATTTATGAAACTGTGGTTTATGAAAAAAAAATACATTGGTATTGATTTTTTGGTTATCGTTTTGTCTAATACAAAGTAAAAGTGTCGTAAGCACGGGATGCAATTTTTTCAGATGGTGCATTGAAGACACTGGGATGACAAATATGGAATGATTGCTAGACAAAGAAACAAAATTTGTAGCTTGGAAAAACGTCTGAAGATGTCAAGAAAGTGGATTAAGATGTTATTAGTAGGGTTGTGTGTTGTTGTTGTAATAAACATTGTATGTTGACTATTTTCTTAAAATTCCCATGAGTGATGTATCAATGTATATTTTGGTTGGGATTATAATTGAATTAGTTAATGTAATATGTATTAGTGTGTTGAGTTCATTATGTCCAGTATGTAATATGTATCCCGAAATTTATATCAATACAAAATGAATTTTAATGAACGAGTTCATCATTTAACAAGTGGTTGGCATAGAAATTATGTACTATTTTCTTGTTTTTATGTAGAGTTCCAAACAAACACTCAAATTTTACACTGCTAGGTGATGCAAGAGTAATTCAATATTTGAACAGTAGTTTAACAATAAAATAATTGAGTGCAAATTTTCCCATCTTGAAGACAACTAGCAAAAGTCATTACTAAGTTTGACATTAGTTGAGCAGGAAAGAGAACAATACATGTTCAATCCAGCTTTTCCCTTCTTAGAGTAAATCAAAAGTCCACTATTCATAGGCTAAGCTATACCAATAGGAATATAAATGTAACAAGCATAAACACAAACTTAATTATCATAGATTTGGAATGAAGCAAACTTAATTATCATAGAACCTGATAACATTAATGTACTCCAAAAATTACCAAATACATTCCGTACATGATACATTAACAAATTACCAAATTATGATTCCAAAATACATTAGCATGAGCCTATAATAATTGTTTTTCAAAATACATAGGTGTAGAAATGAGTGAGTTCCAAAAGCATTCATGGCTTCCAAAAGCGATCTCTCATGGACTTTAACTTAAGCTTAGTGTTGGGTCTTGAAAATTTTGCACTTGATCTTGTTGTCCTTCGAGCTGACTGAGATGGTTGTGAAACTTTTGGTTGAGTAGGGGGAGATGGTGGAGGGAGTGCAGTTGGAGCTGCCTGACTTGGACCTTGGTCAGATGGGCCTGAGTGAGATGGTTGTGGGTGAGATGAGCTTGTGTGGGATGGCCTTGGGTGAGATGGTCGTGTTGCACTTGGACATTGTTCAAATGATTTTTCAATGCAAAGAGGCACTTTTGTTGGTCAGACATGAAAGTGATGCCTTCACATACATCTACACCCCCAACATCTTTAATTAAAAGGTGCAAAACCCAGGTCCAAGAATCTTTGCATTCAACCTCAACCACAACATATGCTAGTGGTAACATCTAATCATTTGGGTCCCTCCCAACTGCTGTCAACAGTTCACCACCATAAAAGTCTTTTAAGAAGCACCCATCCAAAGCAATTATGGGCCTACAAGATATAAAGCTATCCTTGTAGCCTTTTAAGCACACATAAAATATGTTAAAAACTTTTAACCCATTCATGTCTTTAACTTTCATTTTAACTGTAGACCCCAGATTTTCACGCATGACCTCATGTTCATAGTCATAAATTCGTTTGTACTGATCTTGAAATGAACCCTGGACAGTCTTCAACACCATGGCCATTGCCCGTTGAGCTTTTGACTTACTTATACTTGTGTTCCATTTTTTAACAGCTTTATTCCTTACATCATTACTTCTCAAATTTGGATTATGACTTAAAGAAGTCTCCAACCTCCCACTCAACCATTTAATCCTCAACAAATCAACCTTAAACTGCCTAGCACAAGTATGTACATCATTTAGTTTTCTTAACTACCAACAACTTGTTGAGAGTAAGAACCCACAATATGCAAACCATTTACATTGTCCTTGTGCTCCAATACAACACACACGAACTCTCGAATTATCATTTTTTACTAATTTCAAGTTCCTCCTTGAATGGACAACATAAGTTCTAATGACATCTTTAAATGCTTCCTTGTCTGTAAAATAGGTACCCAAATCCCAAGAAAAATCTACCATGTTTTTTGGCATTTCAAATGATGGAAATTTACCACCTGTACAAATATCCTTCTCACCATCTTCAAATTCTTCCATGCTATCTAACTCTTCTGATTCCCACTCTGTATATGACAACCCTCTATCATGCACAAATGTTCCTCCACTTTCATCATCATCACCACCCAAATCCTGCAAATCATTTGTACAATTTGGTTCTAAACCTTCTATAGGATTACTGGCTTGCCTTTTACTTCTGTGCCTATGCCTAACCTCAGGATTAAACCCTAAACCCTGACCCTTACCATCACCATGACCCTTATCTCTAGGACCCTAACTCTGAACTTTAATTTCACCTTCAATAAATTCAACTTCCCTTAACCAGGAAGAATCTTCTGACACATGCCCAACATCATCATCATCACATTCCATATCTTCATGAATAGGCGTACCAATATCCTGACCACCGTGACTTTCGTCCTCCTCACCCACACCTTCCTCCTCAACATCACCTTCAACACCCTCGGGTTCCACACCACCACCATCCTCAACATCAATTTCAACACTTGTGGGTTCCACACCACCGTCATCCTCAACATCAGTTTCAACACCTGTGGGTTCAACACCACCACCATCCTCAACATCAACTTCAACACCTGTGGGTTCCACACCACAACCATGTACACCATCACCTAAAACCAACATCACTTCTGCCTCTGATACAACATGCACTAAAAATAAATGAACTTCACCATGTGTATTTGCAATTTTCAACATTTTTATTGCACCACCATCATCAACCAGTACCTCCAATCTATTTTCCAACTCTTCACAACCTCCACGTGAATACCACATCTCCTGTACTGTTAAAAACCCCATGTCCTTTAGGATGCCAACTATTTCAAAGTAACTTCATTTATCATCGTCACATGACCATATTGATGTATCACCACCAACATATCTCGCATCACAAAATGTCCCACTATGGTGGACCACAAGCTGAAAATAACTTTCTTCCATGATATGAACTTTATAAAAGGTATTCCTGTGAAATATAAATATACAAATGACAACAAATAACAAACAACTTACAAAGTAATCCTTCACTTAATTATGTCAGAGACCAAATGTTGGACCACACATAGAAAAATCTTGCACATGGTGGACCCTACATCATAAACTACTATGTATATGTTCTCTAAAAGTAATCACAAACTGAACCAAATGTCCTAACCTTATAAACGACGAACCATGAAATGGCACCATGCTCGACAATGCCTTTGAGTTCCTCAATCGCTGCCCCTTCACGAGCTATGGATCGCAACACTCAATTGCACCTCACAATCGCACCACATAATTGAACCACGAGATCGCACTTCAAGATCGTTGTTCACAATCGCACCTTGTTTCTCAGAAACCCTAACCTTACAATTAAAAATGTGTAATCCCCAAATCAAATTACTAAACCCTAAACCCCCAATTCATTTTGGGCTAAACTAATGTAACCATCCACGTCAGTTGACACGTCTCTGCCACATAAGCATCCCTTAACGCCGTTTGGTGCGACTTAACATAAATCACCATTTTGAATACATTTTAAAAAACATAAAGACCAAATTGATTTTTTTAAAAACCATTGTGCTTAATTGAATATTGACCCAAAATGTTGGGACCAATAAGGTAATGAAACCTAAAATCATTAAAAAACAGGTTTACAACATTGCACCTAAACCCAATCTATACCTTGCAGTTTTAGAGATTAGCAAGAGAGAGAATGAATCTCTAAAACTACTTATTAAAGGGTTTAGATTAGCCACTTAAAAGGAAATAATGTGAGAGATGGTGGGGTCAAGTGGAGATGAATTAAGGATTATGTTGCTATCTAGATTTTTTTGGAGATTTTAATGTTCATTTGTCCCATCTTTTCCTTTTCATTTTTGTTTTAATATAAAACTCAAGTTAATTTAATGAACATGTTACACATTGTATGATTTTTAGTTTACTTAAATTGGTTGGCCTAAGAGTCAATAAATTGTTAATATATCAATAGGATCTTAACAAACGGATTCGTAAGAATGGTAAGATCGAGATGCCATCTGCTTCCTCCCCAACATAATTACAAAAAGAATAAATTTTGCACTACCTATTAAATTAGAAGTATTAGGGAGATTTGGGAGCATTTCCTTTGCATGATTTTTCTTTGGCAGTGGAGAATGCGTGGAGTAGTATTGGAGGAGATTTGGGAGTATCACATTTGCACGGTTTTTCTTCGAGAATGGAGAATGCTATAAGTAGCATTGGTGGAGATTTGGGATTATCCCATTTCCCTGTGCTTGGTTTTCAATTATTCACCTTAGTTGAGCTCAAAGCTTGAGCTTTTAACAGGAAAAGATGGAGGAACCATATATATTACATCTTAACTTTTTTTCACAAGAGACATGTCTAAATATGAAGACCAAAGGCTACAAAGAATTTCAGAAAACAAAGAAAAACTAGAGGCTTTGGCATTATCACATTTAGCTTATTCTTTGAAAGTCCCAACTCAAAATACCAAGAACAAGAAGGGAAAAGAAAGAGATGAATGTTGATCAAAGATGATCTTGAAGCTTTGATGTCTCCAAATCCATGGTGTTTGATGGAAGGCTAGAGTTGCTGCTTGTGTGGGTGGGATCTGGGTAGAATGATGTGTAGTCCACTCTTTGTTTGAATCTAAAATAGTTTGGAATCAAAACCTTTTTGAAAAAGATTGTTTTCTAAAGAAGTGGAAAAACAACCAGTTGTTTTATCGTTTCAATCGGTTGTTTGACACTCAAAGGTTTTTTAAAAGGGTTTGAAGTTGTTTGACTTGGTTGACTTTGCTGTCAAACCAATTCAATCGGTTGTTTGGTGAATTCAACCGATTGTTTGTTGAAAATCCATAACAGAATTTCTGTTATGTTTGCAAATAAGCTTTAAATGTTTTCTAACTGAATAGGCTTTTGCTTTAAATGTTTTTAACAACTTTTGGAGTATTTAAAGAGGTAGTTATACTCTCTTAAAGTTTGATAACATTTTTGAGACATTTGTGAAAGTGTGAAAACATATTTGAGTTTTCAAGATTTGCATTCAAGCTTTTGGGTTTTTGGGGAACTGGATGTAGCTCTTGGTGTAAGAGTGAACCAATATAAATATGTTTGTATGATTCTCTCTTCCCTAATCTCACATATATCTGTTTTAAGTTGTTTTTATTAAATGCTGAAAAAAAACAATCGGTTGAATCGCAAAAACAACCGGTTGATTTTCTGGAAATCAACTAAAACAACTTTGTGCATTGTTTTCCATAGTTTCCTTCTCTGTGGTTCTTCATTGGCTTTCATTGTACCTTCAAAGTTTGCAAAAATATTTCATGAACAATTCATCCCCCTCTTGTTTAAGGCCATATATTCTAACAATTGGCATCAAGAGCTTGGTACTTGAAAAATATTCAAGTTTGATCCTAAAAATCTTTTTCTTATGGATGAAAAATTACCCTTTGGGGAGGGTGCATAAATAAACATACCACCTTTGTTCTGTGGTTTGAATTACCAATTTTGGAAGGTACGTATGAAGATCTTTGTTGAATCTCTTGATAAAGGATTATGGGATGCAATTGAAAATGACCATTTTATTCCTAAGCTTGAAAATGATGGTGTTTCTATTGAAAAGCCTTGGTCTGAATGGACTGATGCAGGAAACAAAAGAGCGAAGTTTGATTGCATTGCAAAAAATATTATCACCTCTGCCTTAAATTCTGATGAGTTTTTCAGGGTCTCTCAATGCGGATCTTCTAAGGAGATGTGAGATACACTAGAGATAACTCATGAAGGAACAAACGATGTAAAGAGTGCAAGGAAACATACTCTAATCCAAGAGTATGAGATGTTCAGAATGCTCAAAGGAGAATCAATTGCGGATGTGCAAAAGCAGTTCACTCATATTGTTAATCACCTTATGAGTCTTGGAAAGTTCTTTGACAAAGAAGAATTGAATATCAAGATTCTCAAATGTCTTGATAGATCTTGGCAACCTAAAGTCACGGCTATCCCAGAATCAACGGACTTGACATCTTTGACTACAACCTCCTTGTTTGGAAAACTTAGGGAGCATGAGTTGGAGATGAATAGACTCAACATTCAAGAGAATGAAGATAAGCATGTGAGAAACATTGCCTTGAAAATTGCCAAAAGCACAAGAACAACCAAGTTTCAAGTGATGAGACTGAATGAGAAACTCTTAGTTTGCTGTCCAAAATGTTCAACAAATCGCAACAAAGACTCCAATAAAGAAAGGTATGGCAAAAAGAAAACCAGTGATTTTAATGCTAACAATTATACTTGTTATGGTTGTGGAGAACAGGGGCACATAAAGAGAAAAAGTCAAGCAAGATGGAAAGGAAGGCAAAATAAAAAAGAGCCTACATTGCTTGGGACTAAAATGATGTCTCTCCATGAAGCTCCTCATCAAGTGAAGATGAAGAAGCTAATCTGTGTTTGATGGCCAAGGAAGAGGATGATGCCAGTAGTGTAAGTTCTTGTAGTTCTTTAAATGCTGAAAATTATAGTAAACTTCTTCAAGCTTTTAAAGAAACACATGAGGAAGCTAATCGATTGACACTCTTAAACAACCGATTGAAAGGGTTGAATAACTGGCTTGAAAACAGAGTCAAGGCACTGGAAAAAGAGTTGGAGAATTCAAAAACTGATTTTTAAAATCTAGAAATGCTTTACAAGAACTCTTCTTGCAAGTGTGACTCACTTGTTTGTGAAAATTGTGAATCTCTTGAAAAAGAAGGTTTACTACCTTGTGAAAACTGTGGATTGGCTTTCAGAGGGTAATTCCAACTTTGAGAATGTCTTGGCATATCAAAATTGTGTTTTTGGAAAAGCAGGTTTAGGTTTTAATCCACAGAGCAAGAAAAAATGAGTTTTCAAAGTCTTTTTCAAAACTTCCAGAAAAACAACCGATTGAAAAATCGAAACAACCGGTTGTTACATGTTTTTATTGCATGAAAAGAGGCCACTTAGTTAGATTCTGCAATATTAGGAAGTTTTTTGTTCCTAAAGGTGTAATGAGATGGGTTCCTAAGGCTCCTACTAACATCATTGGACCCAAATTCATAAGGAGACCAAATCTTGCTTCTTAATCCTTTCATGTAGGTATCCTTGGAAGCCAATAATCACTTTTGGGCTTGAAGAAGGACTGCTAAAGGGAAGAACATCAAGAGCAAAGTAAATCTTTGTACCTACACTTTTCAATTGTATATGTCTTGCAGGGTTCTTTGAATGTCAAGAGACATCCTTGGCACATGCATAGTGGGTGCTGAAAAGAGAAACTTCAAGAATAAAGATTGTATGTGTGTTTTCATTTCTCAACTTTTGTAAGTGTTCCGTCCGGTTGACCGGGACGTCTTCGTGCGCGACTTCAACCGTCTGCTAGGGACTCCTTCCCACTGATTGCCTGTGTATTCCTGCAAAAAAGAGGACAAAGAGGCGCCCTAGCGGCCGTTTGCACTCCGACGCTCAAGTCAACCAGCAAGAAACACCAAAATTGTTCACCTCCGTCTCTGAGCACCGCGTATGGCACTCTGAAGGTGGTAAAAATAACTGTGTATTGTGTGTCTGTGTTCTCTCTCTCAGGCAAAAATATTCCCCAGTCCCTTGTTCGTAACTGTTGAAGCACGAGCAAGCAACTAGAGAGCTCTCGTAAATTTGCAGAAAGTTCGAACCCTTTTTCATACATTCTCTGCGCTATTTAAACTACCCAAGCATTTAAAGCGCCTTAAAGCGCTTTTAATCACAAACGTAACGCACTCATTAAAGCGTTTAATTAGAAAACGTAGCGCATTTAAGACGTTGAAA
>Ga0123342_1003145_pt1 | contig 26819 bp, 5 predicted proteins | sample Turbeawhitnodule_FD_89960 | JGI IMG/M metagenome (GOLD analysis project Ga0123342, IMG submission 89960) | Root nodule microbial communities of legume samples collected from Mexico - Turtle bean Mexico white nodule | ecosystem: Host-associated > Plants > Roots > Nodule | place: Mexico: Nepantla...
AGTTCTTGAAACATAGAACCTTGATCCAATTCTATTAAAAGTGCCTAAGCTATCTCCAACTCAAGTTGATTCCATAGAATGTCAAAGAATCATCTCTTCTTTGCTAGTGGATTCATATCATGTATAGTGAATTTGTAGAAAAAGTTAGAGGTGACTATGCAGATTGGCCCATCGCGCATAGGTCTGTTCCGGGTTTGGTCTGCAAAATGCGGGTCGCATTGGACCGTCCCACACAAGGAGTGTGAACTCATTTCACATTTAAATAGTTATTATATAGTTATTATAGTGATGTACATATATAAGGATAAATGAGAACTTTTAATTTTGTCATCCATCCATTCTACTATCTCATGCATTTCTTAACTCCGTAAATCGTGGCATTACTCTTCATCCAAATAAAACCAATCCACATTCTTTAGTTGTTTATCCTGTTGAGGAAACAGTGGCAGTAACACATTTAATGAATGTACAATCGCACATGCATGTTTTATGCACACATGACTAATTCTTAGCTATGCTTTCCTCATGCATATGTCATCATGTTATGCAGTTGTACAAAAAGTTTAAAAATTGTGGATTGATTTAACATTATTTTTCTAATTCAATAAATTACTTAACTATTATTTTTAAAGTGGTCATATTAGTTCATTTAAATTAATATAAGAAATATTTATTATAAAACTAAAAATAACATTGATGTCATTTATTAAAACTAAATCCTGTTTAATTCTTCATCAAAGACATTTTTATCATGGTGTAGAAGTTCGTCTTCATACATAAAATAGTTGACAATACTTTTTAATATCAAAAAGTATTTGGGACTTTTATTTAACATAGAGCATTATTTTATTTTGAAATAAAGTAATATTTTCAGATACAACTTTACTTTCAAACCAGAAATCAAAATTTAAACTTCATATAAAGAATTCAAATGCTATATCACTTTGGTTTGAAAAAAGTACTTTTAGCTTATATAGTGTGATGTATTTTTTCTTCACTGTAATATGAGATAGTAGTGGATGGCAGCCAAACCAATTAGTTGGAATCAAAATTTGTGTCAACTTTATTTTCAACCAATTAAAGATGCCAACCAAACTAGACTCTGGAGCATTAATGATTACTAAGTAGACTATAACCAAACAAGCCCTACCACCACTTTGCCAATAAAAGTAATTGAATGAACATTCAGTATAACAGAGGTATACTGTAAAAAGATATGGATAGAAAACTTCAAGAAATGAAAACTTGAAAACTTATAGAATGAATAAAAAATTATGTTAGCTTCCTTATATACCTTACCTTTTACTGAATCCAACTATTGTTGAAATAAAGTGATATTTCTATATCCAAAGAAGATTGAATTCCAAATCAGAAATAAGGAATTTAAGTACCACAAACCACTTCCACTAACAGCTTTTTGGTAGTGTGCCAGTGTTTATCTTTCTTCCAATGTTTACTCCTACAATATGCCATGTGGAAGGTGGTTACTTCTTGGAAATTAACATTTACATTCTACAAAATGTCATGCACTTTTTTAGCATAGGCAGAGAAGTTGAACAACTAAAAATTAATAAGCATTTACATTAATGTGCTCTAAAATTTGAAGTTTTATATTTGATTCAGTTTAATATTTTTGTATATATTTAGTCTGAGATAAACCATTCTTACAATTGTAAAGGTGCACAGCAAAAAACTGCATTTCAGTTTGGCAAAAGCAAACGATCTAGTATCTTTTAATTGCATATAAAGTATGTTACCATTCTCTGGTTTTCTGCATTTTATTACTTCACAAAAGACCTACTAAATCTAGACCAGAATCGAACCAAACTGAATCTACTCAATCTAGTACAGTTAGTCCAAGCCAGAACACATTTTGTGTGATAAATTCACAAATGTTGCTTTTTAAACACAACCATTAAGAAAATGAAAAGTAGTGGCAACCCCTTGACTTAATGAGTGACCAAAATTGATGTGAATTTATTGTCTCTCTACTTTCTATATAAGCCTTCACTGCAAATCTTTCATAGTTTCTACTTCCATGTGAGCTTCAAATTCCCCAAGGATCATATCCTCATTTTTCCATGAAGACTCAAAAGCTAATTATACATCTCATTCTTCTCCTTTGCATTCCTTGTTCATCCTCTTTCACTCCCATAGATAACTACCTTCTTAGCTGTGGGTCACAGAACAATGCTTCTCTCTTCAACCGCATCTTCACGGGTGATTCCACCAACCAAGGCTCAAGTTTTCTCTCTGGTGACAAATCCATTTCTCTCACCAACCAAAACCCTCCTCCAGATTTGCCCATTTTGTATCACACTGCAAGAGTTTTTCCCAGCACAGGAAGCTACAGGTTCAACATGAAGAAGCATGGCACCCACTTGGTTCGTTTTCATTTCTCACCTTTTAAGGCTCAAGGGTTTGATCCAAAATCTGCTAACTTCAGTGTCTTGGTTGATGGTAATTTGGTGCTTACAAATTTCAAGCCAAGTAATGGTGTGCTGTTTAAGGAGTTTATTCTGAAGATAGAGTCAAATTTGCTTGAAATAGTGTTTAGACCTGAAGGCAATTCAGGTTTTGCCTTTGTCAATGCTATGGAGGTGTTTACTGCTCCTGTTGATTTTGTTTTAGATTATGGAACTAGGTTGGTTGGTCCTTTTGGTGTGGTAGAGTACAAGAACCTTTCATCCCAGGTTTTGGAAACTGTCCATAGGATTAATGTTGGGGGTGTGAAAGTAACTGCTTTTAATGACACCCTTTGGAGGACATGGATTCCTGATGAGGAATTTCTGGTTTCTAAGGATGCTGCTAAGCCAGTGGTGAGCACTCACACACCAAATTACCAGAAAGGAGGCGCCACTCGGGAGATCGCGCCAGATAGTGTTTATATGACTGCTCAGGAAATGGATAAGGATCACACCATTATAGCCTCACAGTTCAACATAACCTGGGATTTTCCAGTGGCTCCAGGTGGTGTTCGACACTTAGTTCGGTTGCATTTCTGTGATATTGTTAGTCCTGTTCTTAATTTGCTCTACTTTGATGTGTATATCAACGGGTATTCTGCATACAAGGATCTGGATTTGTCATCTCTTACAGTCCACGTGCTTGCATCTCCGGTCTATGTAGATTTTGTTGCAGATTCTGATGATTCAGGTGTTATGCGAATAAGTGTTGGCCCTTCTGAACTGAGCGCTTCTAGGGGGATGAATGCCATTTTGAATGGGGCAGAGATAATGAAGCTGGTGAATGTTGTGGACTCACGTGTTGTTCCTGGGAAGAAGAGGTTGTGGATATTGGTGGGTTCAATTGCTGGTGGTGGTACTGTTGTTTTGCTTTTAGTTATATCTGCTTTTGTGCTTGCTCTCAAATGCAGGAAGAAGAAGAAGAAAAAGAAACCAAAACAAAGAACAATGGAAAGTGTAGGATGGACGCCTTTACGTGTGTTTGGAGGGAGTTCACTTAGTAGAATGTCTGAAGGAACAGCTTTTCCCTCTCCTGGTTCTTATGGTTATTTTGGATTGAGAATCCCTTTTGCTGATATACAATTAGCCACAAATAATTTTGATAGGAGTCTAATTATAGGATCTGGTGGGTTTGGTATGGTTTACAAAGGAGTGCTCAAAGACAATGTGAAGGTTGCAGTGAAGAGAGGCATGCCTGGATCAAGACAAGGCCTTCCAGAATTCCAGACTGAAATAACAATCTTATCCAAAATTCGCCATCGCCATCTTGTTTCACTAGTTGGATATTGTGAAGAAAATTCAGAGATGATACTAGTTTATGAGTATGTTGAAAAGGGTCCACTTAAAAAGCATCTATATGGGTCAGCAGGACATGCACCTTTGTCTTGGAAGCAGCGGCTTGAGATATGCATTGGTGCTGCTAGAGGTCTCCACTATCTACACACCGGTTTCGCGCAAGGAATCATACACCGTGACATCAAATCAACCAATATTTTGCTGGATGAAAACTATGTCGCCAAGGTTGCTGATTTTGGTCTTTCAAGATCAGGACCTTGTCTCGATGAAACCCATGTGAGTACTGGTGTGAAAGGAAGTTTCGGTTATCTTGATCCGGAGTATTTCCGAAGGCAGCAGCTTACGGATAAGTCAGATGTTTACTCATTTGGGGTTGTGCTTTTTGAGGTTCTTTGTGCCAGATCTGCTGTTGATCCACAACTTGACAGGGAACAAGTGAACTTAGCCGAATGGGTACTTGAATGGCAGAAAAAAGGAATGCTGGAACATATTATTGATCCTTATCTTGTTGGGAAGATAAAGCAAAGCTCGTTGAAGAAATTTGGTGAAACAGCAGAGAAATGTTTGGCTGAATATGGTGTTGATAGGCCAACTATAGGTGCTGTATTGTGGAATTTGGAATATGCACTTCAGCTCCAAGAAAGTGACCAAGAAGAGGAGCCATATGATGATAGCAGTGCTCAGGAAACATTGAATGTGACAACTACAATAACTCCTGGGAGTCCTTCTACCAACATAAGAAGAGAGGGAGATAATGATAATGGTTATTCAGACATAAGCGCCACTGAAGTTTTTTCTCAACTAATGAAGAGTGAAGGTAGATAGAGATAGAAATGTTATGCAAATAGAGGCAACACTTGATCATGTATAGAAAGGCTCACATGGAAATAGAGGTACCACGGTGTACCCGTGCTTTGATAATTCTTTTCTGTATAATTTTTCTTCTGTTAAAGAAAACTGCACCCATACCAATATTAACATTTGCATATGGAAGGCAGTGATAAGCAAGACTCATTCATAGTTTCTGACGTATATTTGCATAATCTTTATTTTCATGATGTCTGGCATTGAAGGGATGCAAATGTTATGTAACCGTTCTGTTTTTATGAAGAGATGAATTAGGTATAAGTTGCATGTTTATAAGTTTATCCAATTATTAATTTTTATTTGACAAATGAAGTTGATCTTAATGATGCTGCATGAAGTAAAATAGTTATCGTAGTTAAAAAATTCTGTTATTTACTTATTTTGGCCTGTTATGAACTCATTTGAGAAAATAAAATGCACCATGTTCTTCATATATATTGCTTTCACCATTGTGAGAGGATAAGTAGGCAATCTTGTGTCATTGTTTTATCCTCTGACCAAGATAATGCAAAAGCACATGAATGGTTTTTAAACTTAACACACTCCCTCATGGATTTCAGCTTGAAGCAGAGAAAATGCTTGAAAATCCACCTTTTTTGTGTTTGAAATTTAACTTCTATTTGGATGAATGAGGGTAACAAAGATCAAATGCTAAACTTAATGGCCATATTTTTTACAGAAGCATTCAATGAGAATTCATCATACTGACACTGACACATCATTGTAATTAATATGATAATGTGGCGATGGAATGAATTTCTATTGTCTGTGTAAAAGAAACTGTTTTCAAGGCTACCTTCCCAGATAATCATGAAAATACAATCCATTCTTGTGTTTTACGGATCAGTTGTAACTCAAGTAAGTTATTTCCTAAGAGATGCTGTAGGTTCATCCAACCAGACTCTTTTATAGGAATATATACCTCAAAGCTGCATCTACATTTCACGTGCTATTGTGTCATTTCTTGTTCTTTTTCCCCGAATATTTGTCGAGCAAGAATATATGAGAAGATATGTACCAGCTAAAGAACATGTTCACATTTGTCAGATCAGATCAATCGAACTCATTCAACAACCGCCTGTGTATTTCACTTGAAGAATATGTAGAATCTCCTTTCCAGGTAAAAGGGTCAAAGAATACTTACTCAATTCTAGATTTTGTTGAACTTATAGCCCTGCTCACATTTTCTTCTCACTCCACTACTATTCTACAGAAAGAGAAGGATCTTTTCAGGTAAGGTTGAAATGATGCATGGAAGAATTTACACAAACACACACAAATGGCTACATGAATTACTATTACCCGCAATCAAAGGTCCAACCTATTAAAAATAAGATTCCTAATCAAGTAGGACCACCCACATGAACAAAATTGGCTTCCACCATTTTTGCCTTTGCCACCTCTCAAGAGGTTATTCTCTGTATGGACTTCTGAGCTCTCTCAGTCAAAAAGGCAAATACACTGTGCGCATTGCTGCTGGCTTTTGCAATGTGGAGGAAATAGTAGTTTGCAATGCCGTGGTCCACTTGTTTATTTGAGACATGTTTCTCTGTGCTTCTTACTGCTTCTTGAGCAATAAAAATTTATTTGTCTGATGGAACCTGTGTTGTTCTTATACATGGAAATTAGATACTCTGAATATGGTGACAAGACATTACAAGTGGGCACGTCACTAGAAGTCTCTGAAGAAAAAGTTGTGTCATGCCTAAGAATGAGTTTGGTTCAATTATATAATGGCATGTTTGGGTGCATGTCCAACCTTTTCAAACTCTTTGTAACAGACACGTTGCTTATCATAAAAACAAGCTTTTTTCTGAAATTAGCTCAAGTTTTGGGAAAAGAAGTCTCCCAAACGTGAAATGCTCTTAATCTACACACTTTATTTGGAAAGAACAGGAACCCATGTTAAATTGGACAATCATTTATCAACTCAAAATTTTGGTGGAGCAAAATTTCATGTCCCTATTACATTACATTTGGTATTTTCTTTATTGCATGGATTACAAGTTAAAAGAATAAACCATTAACTCAATGAAATATGCTTTGACAAACCTAAAATTGGGTGACCTAAGAAGATCAAGAAACTTTCACTTTCTACATAATATCAATAAGTAAATTATAAATCTAATATAGTTTTATAAAATTGACAGATAAAAATAAATTTACATTCACTTATATATTAAACATTATTTTTATTAATTATAAAATGTTTTTATTTTTAATTGATGTAAGATATTTTAAAAAAAATTCCAAAATTAAAATTTATCTTCTTAGTGGTCTTAAGTACAAGTGTGAGAATTCCAAGTTTAACTACACAGAATCTTCAACATTAATTACCTGCTCAGCATTCAACTCTACATGGGTATATTGAAGTTACATGAAATCCATTTACATGATTTTTTTTTTTTATATATATTTACAATAATAGGTTATTAATATAATAATTTTACTATTATTTGTATAAAATTGAGAAAAATGCAATAACTTTGTTGTTGTTTGTATACAATTACATCTTTATCTCGTAATATAATGTAACTATTATGCAATAGATTAAACTTTCCAAAAAAAAGCAATTATCACAAAGGGGAAATATTAAATTAATTATTTTTAAAAATTAATGAATAAATATTACTCGCTTCATTAATAGCGAATTGTTAACTCTTTTTAAAATGGTCAACAACTAAAGGTATAATATAACGAAATAAAGAAATATTTTATTAGGGTCTTAATATTGCGAAAACGAAGTGAAATTGTTAAAGAGAAAAATACCAAAAGAAATTATTTTATATCTTGTTTTGTTTTTACATAATGCAGTTTTTTTATTTGTATTTTAAAGAGACAGATTTTATTTAAATTTATACTGTTATAATTAAATACATTAATTTGTAATCAAATTAATATTTTAGATTTATGTTTTACTTTTTTTTTATTAAAATGAATATATAAATAAATAAATGAAGTTTCAAATAGTTTTAATTGTAAATATATATCATCTTCGTGATTACATCGATGTAATTACACACACACACACATATATATATATATATATATATTAGTTGTTTTTTCAAATATACATGAATTTTAATAAACATTTTTTTTATAAATTTGAGTAACTATTACAATAAGTATTCAAGAGTTTACACACACGTATGAGTTTTTTTACATGAAAACCTATATCGACCCACACCATTATTATTTCTAATCAAAATTCGAATTTTTAGAGTAAACTTATGTTTTTAGAGTATTTATTTTGACGTTGAAGATATTAAAAGAAACTAATAACATATATTAAAGTTTAACAAATAGTAATGAATTGAGTAAATTTTTTAAAGGGAAGAGTAATTCGTAAAAATATATAAATTAATTTTACTTTTTTTTTATAAATCAGTACAGATAATAAAAGTGCAATAATAATTAATTTTAGATGTACATTAATTCATCATAGTATTTAATATCTTATTTTTTATATTGATCAATACATGACGAAATAAATTATCTAAATTTTAATATATTAAATTTAATATAATAAAAATACGAAACACATGTTTCATTAATAATTAGTAATTATTGTTGTTATTATTTATATAAGGATCCACACATTGCGCCATCTCTTAATTGACGGAACAGTCCATTATATTAGGGCAAAGGACTCGAAATTTGTAACTGAAGAAAGAGAGGGTAAATTCGTCATTTCGAGTCACCAGCGGCCCGTTTGTGTGACCGTTAATAATGGCGTGCATGACTGATGGAGCCCACAAATTCCAACTCTCTCACTGATCATTAACCAAACACATCCCACAGTGGCAGCCAGCTGTAAAGAAAATAGGGTTTCCCATAATTTAATGAATTTAGAGGGGCAAAAGAGTCTTTTCGACAGTCCCTTTTCCTTTTCTTTTCCCTTCTGATTTTGTTGTTGTTCATTTTTGTAGCTTTGGTCTCTCTCATACACAGTCTCTTTGTTGTGTTCCCTCCTTCTAGAATATAATAAATCCACGAGAGAAACCCGAAAATCTTTCTATTCTGAAGAGAAAATTTGGATGGTGAAATTGGAGGGTTTTCCAGGATCCCGAGGCCGAATCTCGGTTCAATTTACGAAGAGGGAGAGGAACAACAACACCCGTTATTGCAGTTGTCGTTGTTGTTGTTGATTCTCGAATTATTTAGAGAGACCCAGATAGGTGAATAGCGTTTAGAGAGAGAAAGGTGAAGTGGGGTTGTGGAAAGTTTGGGTTTTGTTTTGTTGTTGTTGCGGGTGGCTGGTGTGAAAGGGAAAGATGACGGATGTAGTACTGCATATATACGATGTGACGAATAGTGGATCGGAGAAAACCAACAACACCATTGTTCAGATCAACAAGATCTTCAAGGATGGGATTGGTCTCGGTGGCATCTTCCACAGCGCCGTGCAGGTCTTGTTCTTAACCTAACTTGTAGAAATTCATGTTCTGTTTGTTATTGTTTGAGTTTCACTTTTGATTCGATCTAGGTTTTGTTTTGCTTGTGTGTTATGGGGAACTTGATTGGTGTAAGCAAATGTTGATTGGGTGAGTGTATTTCTCCAATGTGGGACTCTACTGCTAGCTTTGGAATTTCATTTAGTTTGGATGTTGTTTGCATGAAGCAGTGTATTTGAGATTTGAGAAACAGCAATTAACTTGGTGCCTTAGTGATTGTCAGTGATGTAAGCTGTGATTAGAGTTTTTATTTTGCAGGTATATCTATGGTGTAGTTATAAATATTTTTCATTCTTCAGCTTGTGTTTTTGCTGTTGGATTGAGAAGTTATCTTGTATGTTAGAGATATACTAGATGCTGCTTCTAGTTGTTTCTATCTTTATTGTGTAAGTTGGGGCAGCCCTGGATTTTTATGGAAGATAAGTGTTTAAGGTGGTTTTTTAGGTTCCGATGTCGTTGGTAACTAGTTAACTGTTATGTTGTGAGAGTAGTAATCATGCTGAAGTGAAGATAGAAAATTAAGATATGGACTCGGGCTAGTATGTGTGATGTATGATATGGCTGCAACAGACGTGACTGTGTATGTATGTCTTTCTATTATAATGGAAATCGTTGATATAATTTTTTGGCACGATTAACAGACTGACATTAGGATCTCTTGGATCTCTTACTCTAATTCGGGCATGGACTAGTCATTTTGGTATATCTGGATGCTGGCTTGATCCAGTCATATGAAATCTTAGTTTGAGTATTTTTATTTTAACAGAAGGAAGTGTAATTGCAGTATTCTAGAGGAGTTTAGGAGGAAGTATGACACGGTTTTTTAGACGTAATTAATGCTGAAACCAATGGGACAATGACTCTGGGCACTGATACCACCCAACCCTACAACTTTCCAAGCATAAATTTGTGTAAACCAAAACTGGAAGTTCTAAACATTTTTATTAATTTTGTATGTAATATGTAGTTATATACTTCCCTTTACCTTTTCAAATTATGAAGAATACAATTATTTCTTTTCATCGTTCAGTTATTACTTTGGCTGGCACTCCCAGTTTGCGATGGCTAAAGTAAAGGAACTTATCTGTCAGTGTGAGATGGAAAATCGTCTTCTTTTTTACCAACTTCTACTTGGGAAATATGGTGATGCAGCTTTCTTTATCATCCAGCTTAAGCAGAAATTGTTACCCTCACAATATTCTTTTTTTTTGTTGTTTATCGCATGTTTTTTGCTTACATCTTTTGGCCCAAATTTTATTTTTCATTGACACTTTTGTTTCCTTGACACATGGTAGACTTGTTTATTTTATTTTATTTTGTGGTTACATAGTAAGATTGTTTGTTCTGCTGTGACAGGTTTATGATGAGGATGAATGGTCATTTGGATTCTGTGATCAAGGAACCGGAGTTTTTAGTTGCCCTTCTGGAAAGAATCCAATGTATACATATCGTGAATCCATTGTTCTTGGGAAAACAAACTTTCCCTGTTTGAAGGTGAATCAAATACTAAGAGAACTCAGTAGAGAGTGGCCAGGGAGTTCATATGATCTGCTGGCCAAAAACTGCAATCACTTCTGTGATGAATTCTGTGAAAGGCTTGGTGTACCTAAACTTCCAGGTAAATATCTAACTAAAATGATACTTACATAGTGTTCATTTTTTTTCCCTAAAAGAGGACCTAGTCATATTTTGGACCCATAATGTAAATTCTAAGGTATGTGTTAGACCCCGGGAGTTGGTTAGTCCCATGAAACTTAGTTACGGGCCTTCGGTTTGGAAGTCAGATAACAGAAAACATATAAGGGAGTTATTGCCGTGGAGCCAAATGGGAAATAGAAGTGGAAATTGGTGATCCCTATTGAATTAAGATGGGTAGTTGAGCGATGGGATTTAGTTCTTGTGCTTTTTATTAGTAGTGTGGAAATGGACTTAGCTCTGTGGGTATTGCAGAAGTCACCTCTGTAATACATTCTTTATGAATTGTGTTTTTCTTTCTTTCATTTTCTCGTTTCTGACGGTATGCTAGAGTTTACCAATAAAGTTTGTGTTTGAAGTACTGTTTCTCCCAGATAAAATATAATACTTATCTTTGAGGAAACTTTATTCAAATTAGATAGTTATATGATTGTTATCTTATTGTAAGCCGTGTTCCGTTCAATTCACCTTTTTTATTAATTTTACAGTGTAGATACAGAAGACATCTATTTAGTTCAATTTACATTTTATATTGAAAAGCATAAATGCTCTTGGATTGCAGATATATGTATTAATAGGGAGTTAGGATTAGGAAAGATGGTTTAGTCAAGGCAATGATGTGCACTCAAAGGAACTGCGAGTTATTGGATATTAGGGTTGATAGATAATTTGTCACTTCTCATTTGAAATTTATATGTAAAGTGAAGATGTCTTGAGCAATGATCCATCTGGTGAATTATTGCTTCTGTTCTTTACTTTTCATCTTCGACCTTGTATTCTTACAGCTTCCATGACAGGTTGGGTTAATAGGTTTGCGAATGCCGGCGATACTGCTATGGAAGTGGCTGGAAACACTGCATTACGGGTAAGAAACAAAGTTCATAATCGACCAAGTTATTGTCTTGTGCATACTATTTGTTGGAATTGTCTCATCATAACCTGTCTCTTGTTCTTTTGGCTTGAACACTTCAGTGAAGTAGTTATTACTTATTATTAGTATTGACATATTTTGATGATACCTGGTGATTGCAGTTCCGGCAAGCTAAAACCGAGATTGTGTCAGCAAGTAAAGTAGCATACCGGTTCCTCTTAGGTGTTACGAATAATGTTACTAACAACGTTAAGAATGGTCCAGAGTCCCCTAACAATTCAAATAGAGGAGGAGGGTCCCCAAGATTTCAAACTGCTTGGTTGAAAAATATGATCACTAATGGTGCAAAACCATCCACCAGTTCTGAAGCTGAGGATCAGAATGGAATTATGCCTCTACCGCCAAAGCGAGATGATGAGAAGGCAATGCTACATAGTTCATCTTCACACGATAGTTGAGGGAGTCTTTGTGAAGGCTTAGTTATGCTGTGTAATGTAATTTGTGAAGGCTTAGTCTTTGTGAAGTCACAGAAAGTAAACAAAATTTTACATGCTATTCATTTGTGTATCAAATGTAAAATTTTCATTACTTTTACCAACTCAAATCTTGTTTGGTGCCCATGTGTTACTGATGAACCACCTGAACTGTTTATTTAGTTTGTCCTTATTTGATGTTTGATGTCTGATGTTCTTCATGATACAACGGCTATTTTATCTCTTCAACTAATTTGGCCTAACGTTCTTTTCCACAAATTCAAGTTTTGAAATTATACTTTATGTACTTTTAGGACAATTGGAGTCATGTTCTGGTTTATTATAATATATTTACTTGGATATTTTCATATTTATAATATATGTTAAATTTTGTGTAATTGATATTGTATAATAAATAAATTATAAATATTGTTTTAATTTTGTTTTCATCAACACATGGTTGTGTATAATACTGCATTGGACAAACTTACATATAGTACCATAGGTATCATAAATGTTGTTCCTCACACATTTGAACTTTTATTATTGTACTAAAAGCATCCCATGTTACTAAAACTATAGGAGAACAACATTAATAGGTATCTTTAATATTTAGGTTTTCTCTTTTTGTATTGTCCTACCATATCATACCTTATCATATTAAGATCTAATTATGCCTTTAGTTAATAAATTTTGAAGTAAATTGGGTTTAAAAATTTAAATTTTAAAAATGTGGTCTCAAATTAAAGAAAACACTTATTTTATTTTTAAATATGAAATTTGAGGGACTAAAATATTTTGAAAAACTGCTTCTAGTTAGCAATCAATAAATCCAAGTTTTAAATTCATATTTTTTTTCAAATTTGAAAGACTAAACTATATTTTTTTTAATTTAAGGGATTATAATTAAATTTATTTTAATTTGAGGACCAAAATATAATTATATCTTTTATCATTATTATTTTGTTTCTTTATAAAGTGAATACCAAAAAGTTGTTGTATTTAATATGTTGAAAGCATAAATGCGTTTAAATGTTTCTTCATTTATGAATAAAAAAGATTAAACTTAATAAAAAATATTTATACGGTCATGACCATTTGTAGAAAAATAATGTATTGTTTGAATAAACTTTTGCAAAAGTGTTTATAAAATAAATAAAAAACTAAGAAAGTAAAACGAATTAATTTTTTTGATAAATTCTCTTATTGTATTTACTCATTTAATTTAACTAAAAGTTGAAGTGCAAAAATTTATTTCAGCAGACGTATTGGATTAGGATTTTACAGGATTTTTTTTTTTATAAAAATGACTTTATAGTATTCAATTAAATTTTTTAAATGATGTAAATGCTCTTATGGTATTCAATTAAATTGCTAGAAATAAGTTTTTAAAGATTTTTGTAACTAATAACAACCCTCCTGATGTTAAAAAAAATATACAAATTAGCTAAATTTTTGTTTAAGATGAATTTTAAACTTTTCCTCCTCTAATTGAAGGCAACATAACGTATGATATCGTTATGATGAAATTAAACTAAATCAATATAAAAATCTTTATCTTCAGTATTATCATAAAAATAAAGACCACCATTGTACATATATTGTTCAAATCTAATAACAGAAACGAGAAAATTAAATTGCTAATACATAGAAGATTCATATAGAAGGATATAAAGTTATAATTAATTAACTATTAAAGGATTAAAAAATTATATTGATTTGACATCAACTTTAGTAAAATCTTAATATTTTCTAAAAATTGATAAAGTTTTTTAAAATTTTATATATCCAAAATGTCCTATCTTTGAAATTGTTGTCATATAAATAAATTAAAATCATAATAGTAAAAGTCTAAAGACAATCTAATAATTCATTACACTTTTACATAGTCTTTTAAAAATTTTATGTTAAAAATATCCTTTTAAAATTTCAATCCTATTTATTCCCCTTAATTTTCCCTTACTCCTATTTCCATGGAATCTATTTAACAGTCCTTTTCACTTTTTTAGAAAGATAACAAAAGTTATATGTAGAATTCGAGGGAAATGAAATGATATAATTGTAATAAATTTATGTGCACAAGGTTTGAATTGGCAGGGAAAGTTATACTGTGTCAAATTGTCAAATAGTTTCAAACATGCAAATGGCACAATTTATAATGCGGCTTATCCATAAGATAACGTAGACCCCTCTTGTCAAGTGCCAAAAGTCAAATGTGTGAAAACTATGAACTCTCCCCAAATAAAGAAGTCATGAAAAAATGGTGTTTATTCCTTTTATTTTCTTTTTCTCAAAATGGAGGATGGGAGTGACAGAAACTAGTTTCTTTTGGAACCTAGAGACCACTAAAATAATTTTGTTCCCCTCCACAAAATCTTGTATACATGTAATATTATGTCATTTTCCATCATTGGGGAATTGAATAGATGTTGTTTATCTTTCTCTCACCAAAGTAATATGTTAATCTAACTCTTATTGTATAGAGGGACTGAAAGAATCTTTATTGATTGAACAATTAACTCCTTTGCTTCAGATGGACTCCGCTTCTTTCCTTCACTCTTTGCTCTTTACCTTCGGTTCTCAGTGGAAAGGACACCTGCAAAAGGTGCTCTGACGCTCAAGTAAGTGTTCAGTATTTAGTACAATAAATGCGTAATAATGACATACCTTTATCTTAGTTGTTATGCCTATTTATATGAATTTGATGAGTCTTATTATTGTTGGACCAAGAATAACACGTTAATTATGATTAATGGTGTATTACCTAATTTTCCTTATGGCTTAGTCTTGTTAATCATCCTTTAAACATGTCGGTCGGTACTGGATACCGAGACATCTTGGAACCATCCGCTCCCAACCGATACACTAACCTTTTAAAAAAACAAGATAAAAGTTTACACTTTCATCTTTTCAATGGGAGTATGATAAGACAATGTTAATCCTTTCCTCATTTGTATTTTGAGTATAGCTTACTCTAATCACCTTAAATCTATACAGTTTCTATCATCTGATTATAATGGTGACACCTCATTTTCTGTAATCAGATGTGAATGAAGTATTCAATGGATATGGAGATGTTCAACGAACACTCAACAGCTTTGTGAATAGGCTACCCTATCTCTCTAGTTTCTGGTCTGCAAGGGGATACCTTTGTGAATAGGCCAACCAATCTGTTTGATTTATGGTAGAGAAACAACAAAGTTAAAGATGCTCCAAAATTGAAGTTATGAATTGTTTCTTCTTATCCTCTTTAGTATTTTCAATCCATAGAGGTATGTGTTCATGGTTTAACATTTATCAAATCACGAGGAATTAACAACAAAATTTTATGCAGTGTGAACATAAACTACTAAAGTCATAGAAGGACAACGTGCAGTTAACTTTTCTGCATTATAGTATTATTCTTTACTTAATAATTAAACCAACAAAAGCAAATAGAGAACCTATTAAATGTGATGAAGAGCTATGCATCATTTATGGACTGATTCATTCAATCTCTGGTTTTAGAATACAATATTTATAAAGTATGGCAGATGGCTTCTTTTGTTGGTAGCTTTGACTAAAGAGTATTAGTGCCAACGTTTCTAACTCTCCAAGGGGTGTGAAGTGTATGCTTTTAAATATGAGGCGTGGTTGAGGGTAAGGTTTTCAATTTGGTGCTCCGTCTATTGAACTAAAATTCAGTTAGACCAAATTTTCAGGAAGCCAAAATGTATTTAATTGTAAAATAAACATGCGCCATGGCAACAAGAATAAGTCCATTTCTTCTACGTTGATGATACTATATCATTTTTATGATGTAAATCAGACAACTTTCCATTAACAGTGAACCGTTTCCTATGAAGAGCAGCAAAATGATTATGATTTTTACATAAAATGTTTAGCTAAAACAAGCAAGATCTTACCAAGTACAAATTGGTATGTGTATCTTGGATTTATATATATGAAACCACATTTAAGCCTAACCATTCCATGTCCTTCCTATATTCTGTGTTAACAACAAAATTTCTGCTATACCATATTTAAGCCTAACCATTCTATTTCCTTCCCATATACTGTGTTAACAACAAAAAATTATGATATACCATAAGCAACCTATGTGAAATCGTAAAATGCTTAAGAGAAGTGTTTTACCATGTTAGCTGGAGGACAAATAAGATTTAAGAAGGCAGTCATGTGAAGCACATTCTAGCACATACATAAATACAGAAAATTGCCAAAGCTGAAATCTCACTGCATATTTAGCAGCTAAACCTGAGGATTTAAATGTGACCTAAAATCATGTAAGTTAGCATGAGAGGTTGAAGATACGTTTTATGTACAAAGCGTCATAAGCTCTGCCATCCCTTAGCATTGGTTATAGGTTTTGAAACGAAACAATATTCAAGCCTTTTTAAAATTGAAAAGGGTATTAATTAACCAATGCAGTATAGTATATAAGACAGAACTTAGCCCATTACTTACGAACTGAGATGCCAATAAATGTTGAACAAATCTGAATCTTCACTTTCTCTCAAATGCTCACAGAAAAAATGTAAAAGCAAATTAGTTTCATAGTTTCTATCATGATTATGGTCTGCAGTAAGAAAGACATGAGCTTTGCCTCTAACTTCAATCCAACTGCTACCTGGAATCCTTTTCATCCCCTTTTCCTTCATTTCAGTCCTTACGGTTGCGACGTCTGACCACTTACCTGCTGCAGAATGAGCATTTGACAACATCACATAGGACGATACATCTTCTGGATCTAAAGACAAAATCTTTCTTGCTGCAAGCTCTCCCAACTCCTTGTTAGAGTGGATTTGACATCCCCCAAGCAATGCCTTCCAAAATCCAAGTCCAGGGTCAAAAGGCACGCTCTGAAGAAAATCCTCAGCTTCTGCAAATCGTCCAGAGCGAGCAAGCAAGTTAACCATGCAAGCATAATGCTCGGGCTTTAGTAAATTGGGACTCTCAAGCCTGGCCCGATTGAAATAAGAGTAGCCCTCATCAACAAGTCCTGCATGATTACAAGCCCAGAGTAACCCGAGAAGGGTAACATCATTAGGTTTATATCCTTCAAAACCCATTCTTTCAAAGAAGCTTATCGCTTCAACACCCCTTCCATTCTGTGCATAACCACATATCACGGCATTCCACGAAACTATGTTCCTTTTAAAAAGCTTGTCAAACATTAGCAGGCTGTCGTCCATGCTTCCGCACTTTGCATAAAAGCTGATAAGAGAATTACCAACAAACTGATCAACCTTGCCCAAAAACTTGATTGCGCATGCATGAAAACTTTTCCCAACTCCAAGGGAAGCTATATTTGCAGCTGCACAAATCACACACGGAAAAGTAGATTCATTTGGTATAAATCCTTCTCGAAGCATGCCAATAAAAAAATTCACAGCTTCTTCATTATGACCCGTTTGGCTGCACCCACCAACCATCGCATTCCACGAGACAACATTCCTCTCAGGCATCTCATGGAAAACCTGCAGAGCCTCTTCAAATCTCCCTCTCTTCAAATACCCACAAATTAGAGTTGTATAAGACACCACATTAGGGTGTAGAGTATCTCTGAAAGCCTTCTGGGCATCTTCTGTAGTACTCAGCTTGAAATACAAATCAAGAAGAGGAGTACCAACAAATACGTGACAACTAAGGCCAACCTTCATTGCACAAGCATGAAGCTGCCTCCCAACAATAAAATTTCCATGTGACGTGGAGGAGTTAAGCACGGTTCCAAATGTGAACTCATTGGGTCTAATTTCTGAGGCCAACATCTTACAGAAAAGATGGATAGCATCTTCATAGCAGTGGCGCTTAACAAAACCCTGAATTATGGTCGTTGCTGAAGCAACAGTTAGGCCAGACATTTCTTCAAACATGTGGCAGGCAACATGGAAAGTGGTTGAATCCAACCCATATGCATTAATGTCTTTGTGTACAGCTGATGCTTCATGCTTATTGGCCTGATGGGTTTCAGTAATATAGCTACAAGAAACAGAATGGGGTGCAATCCACGTTTGAGCAACGCTGAGTCTAGAAACTATGTTTCTCATGTGAATCTTCATTCGATGTAGGACTGAAGTTTTCACATTGATTTTGTTGCCTCACAAGTTACAACCATTTGTTGTAACCCAGGAATTGTGTATTTTTAGTTGTAGTTTGCTCAAATCAACGTGGTTGTTTTCGTGTATCTACGTTTTACCTAATTTATAACTCGAGGAACTTTTATAAACTCGACCTTTTGACTACTAAACTTGAGTTTAGTAAATATTTAAAATATATTAATTATATAAGTGTTTTTTTTTCTCTCAAAATCGATAGATGAAAGTTATTGTAAATAAAACAAATATAGTAAGATTTAAATTACGATTTGTTATTACCCAAAATGATGCCTTGGTTGGAATTTTGAAGTGGTAAATAAGTAACTACCTCTGAAGTTAAATTGTTTGATATTGAGCACATTAGATTAAGGAGTGGATTTGAATAAAATAAATAAAAAAGGGAAATTGTTTAAATTAAGGTAAATATAGTAAAAAGAAAGAAAATGTAAAAGTTTTTAAGTAATGTATAAAATTGTATTTTTTTAATTAATAAAAAGGTAAAATTAAAAATTTACTCTTTAGTTTAAAATTAGTAAAAAAAATAAATAAATTTGATTTATTTATTAGATTTTAATTATTTGTAATTAACATATTGTTTTAGGTATTATTGATGTTTTTCATTTGGGTGAAGAACAACAATGAACTTGATAAGTTATTTGTTAGTGCTTTATTCATAATTTTGTGAACCTATAATTTAACATTCTTCATCCTTCTTAATCGATGATTTTATTAATGAATTTTACTTCTTATCTTAATATTCTGATTCCTCTTACTAACATATATTATGCATACCATAATATTCTTAATACAACAATTCAATGTTTCTATTTCATAATTATTTCATAATAAATCAGAGTAATAAATCACACCAATAAATTATGGTTATATGTTTGTGCTAAATATATTTTTGATGAATCATTTACAGTCTTTTTGTCACAATTTTATTCTTAAAAAGTCTTAATAAATTAAAAGAAATTGATGTTTATAAACCTAAGAGTTTTAAAGAAATTTGAATTTATGACCCAAATATAATCCCTTAAATCCTAAAGATGAAACACTATAATCATTTCATACATTGAAGTTTAGATAATTATAACGTTTATAAATTATATTATGGAGAAGAGCGATCAGATAATAATACATTTAAAAAGAAAAGAACTTGAATTTTTTATGAATAATAAAAATAAATTAAGCAGAAAATAAAAAATAAACCATTTTTTTATTCATATATTATATAATAAAGCAAAGTATTAGATAATGATTTGAATTCATGTGCAAACGCAAAATGAACCCCCTGGGTTATTCTCACAATGAGAACCCTTGAACTTGTTCTCCCTAACTTCCTCGCACCGGGTAAGGCAAGAAAGAGGATCACAAGGGTACATTGGGATCATAAAGTTGTTGCATTCCACATGATGAGCCTCCATGGCTAAGACAACCAAGATTGTTAACACCATCATCACACCCAACTTCTTTGACATTTTTTCTCCCATCAAAACCTTTCAATTTTCAAACCTTTCTCTTGTAGATTGTTTGAGATATGAACTCACAAGAAGTTGGTTCTTCCATATTTATACATTAAAAACACTCTTAGAATTAAACTATTAGTTAGTATCAATTAATTTCATTGATGTAACATTTTTTTTTTATAAATATAACATTAATATTTATTTTCATTGACCATCACATTTCAAACTCATCTTCATTGTAATAATTATTATATAAAATCTTCATTTAGTTTTGTTGGATTTGTAATACCACATTTTTTTAATATATTCTCGTGGGTCAAGTCACATTCAAATCGTGGTAGTGATTGAGTTATTATGCTCTTAAGTGCGATTGCAGAATTATCATGTATTGTAGTTAGTGTACCGAGTCACTTAAGAGTGGACTAATGAGACAATTAATAAAAAAATTAATATTAATTAATGTCATCAATGTAACATTCACTTTTATAAATAAAATATTAATATTTATTTATTAATTATCACATCTCAAAGTCATATTCATCACAATAATTATTATATAAAATTTTCATTCGATGTAACATTCAGTTTTATAAATATAATATTAATATCTATTTATTTATTAACAATCACATCTCAAAGTCATATTCATTGTAATAATTATTATATAAAATTTTCATTTATTATAATTGTAACACCCCAAAATATATAATCATTTTATAAAAGGAAATAAAATAAAGCAACGCTCCCCACTCTTTACCCAAAGTTCCTCGTGCACTGCACATATGTATGCTTGTGTATAAACAACACGTGCAATGTTTAGTTATCGAAATCAAATTATAACATATGAAGATATAAGTAAAAATAATAAATTAGATTAATCATTCATATATATCATTTCATTTCATTTTTCCATCAATCGTAATCATATAATAATCAATATTAATCACCACAACTCAACTTCATTCCAATATCATCATGAACAATCATATGGACCACACATGGATCTATACACCAACAATATCCAACAGACCCATTTTGGAAGACTTGTATTAATTAGGCTCTACCAGATACTAACATATGATCCAACCCAAGACTTAGATTTACAAGCGAAACTAAGATAAAGGATCAGGATAAATTCAAACATCAAATACCGTGTGACTACAAGCGGTCACGGTGTGTATGAACTCCCTCATCAACTTCTCACCTACTAATATTTTAGTTTATGTGACTTAGATCACCAATGAAGCTAAAAGATTTATGTTGAAACATATGTGTCAATACTTAATACCAAACCAATCAATAACTCATACATTATCCCAAATGTATGATCTTAATTTCATACAATTCCATAGTCCTCATACAATGTATATCATTCACATACAATGCATAACAATCTCTGATGTATTATTTAACATTTCTCAAATTAATTACACAATGATCTCAATTTCACACACATTCTATCCTTCACACCAAACCATATCATTTAAAAATTTCACAATTCAATTATCACTCTTATATATATTACATACCATTCAATCTCCCAACATTTAAACTTTCACAAAAAAATGTATGATTTGCAAAAAAATTAAATTAATGCATAATTTAAATAATTGTGAAAATGCATAAAAAACAAAAAAGAAAAATTATGATTTTTTTTAGGCTAGTTTGAGCGAAATTTTCTAGTTTAAGTGAGAATAGGCTCGCTTGAGCGAAATTTTTTCGCTTAAGTGAAAATGAGGACGAAAGGGCTGATATTTCAGTGTGGCTTTCGCTTGAGAGAATAGGCTCGCTTGTGCGAGAAGAGAACTAAAGAACAAATCAAATGCATGGATATTTTTGCTGGAGCAAGAATTGTCTCGTCTCAACAAAAATATAAGAAAACCAACCTAAAAAAATAGACTTAAATATATTTTCAAAGATCTATTCTAAAACAATCTAACCACATAACTTCTAACAATTCAAAAAGATCAATCCAAACTAAAATTCGTTCAAACATCATTCTTCAATCATTTAAATACCATCTAAACTACTCAAACTCATCATACCACAATCAAATTCAGTTCAACTAACTTCATACTTAAAAATGCATAACATAATTTTATATTAAATTATTATCTAAATAAGCGACCTTAAGGTTCTATTGAATCAAAGATAGCTTCCCTTACCTGAGATTCTTTATTTCTATGGAAATTTCATATCTGACAAGAAAATCACTCTAGGATCTAAGGACCTAAAGCATGTTATCCAAACACTACAAGAAATTTTCTATTTATATATGGATTCAAATCTATATGTAAATTGAACATTACATACAAATTTTACATACAAATTTGAATCCATATGTAAAATGACGTTACATACAGATTTTTACATACGAATTTGGATCCGTATGTAAAATCAGCGTTACATACGGATCTAGTTTCGTATGTAAAGTGAACATTACATACAGATTTTTACATACGGATTTGGATCCGTATGTAAAGTCAGCGTTACATACGGATTTTTATATATGGATCTGGATTTGTATGTAAAGTGAGCATTACATACGAATTTGAATTAAATATTTTTAATAATTGTAATAATAATAACATTGATATTATTGATAATATTAATATTAATATTAATAAAAATATTAATATTAATAATATTATTATTATTAATATTTATAATACTAATAATATTTAAAATATTAATAATATTAATAATATTTAATAATATTTACAATATTTAATAATATTTATAATATTTACAATATTTACAATATTTAATAATATTTACAATATTTAATAATATTTACAATATTTAATAATATTTACAATATTTAATAATATTTAATAATATTAACAATACTTAATAATATTTTTAATAGTAATAAACTTATAATGTTTATAATATTAATAATATTTAATAATATTAATAATTTTTTTAATATTAATAATATTTAATAGTATTAATAATTTTAATAATATTAATAATATTAATAATATTTAATAATATTTACAGTATTTAATAATATTAACAATATTTAAAAATATTAAAAATAATAATAGGATATTAATAATATTTATAATATTAACAATATTAACAATAGTTAATAATATTATTAATGTTAATAATATTAATAATTTTAATAATATAAATGATATTAATAATAATAATAAGTATAATAAAAATCATAATATGACAAAAGAATATGTGTGATGTAGTGGTTAAAGTTTCTTTGGTGTAGATAATACTAAGAAATAAAAAAAAAAGATAAAGATAATAATGGAAAAATTAAAAATAATATGGAAAAAATCCGTATGTAAAGTTACCTACGACAGTTTTACATACAAAAAAAATTCGTATGTAATGTTAAACACTTCTCTCAATTGTGCCCATCAAGATTGATGACCAAATCATAACAAAAAATAAAGAAAAAGGGATCTTTATAGTAAACTGAAACTTTATTTGTTTGAAAACCTGATCGAGTAGAAATGTAGCCTAAATCCTCAACTACTACATGTGTGATCAAATTTTGGAATAGTTGAGATATGAGAGATAAAATGAAGAGAGAAGGGAGAGAGAGGAGGGTGGTGTGAATTATTACTATGCCCTTAAGTAATAAGAAGAGTTGTGTCTTAACCATTAGTTATATCAACGGTAAACACTCAATCCAACAATTAGTATTAGAGGCAAGGTCACGAGAGTTCATTGTAAGCCCCCATAATCTATTTATGTAGTTTTTCATAGACTCTCTTGCCTTTGTCTCATGCTGAAGGGGTCATATAAAATTGGAGGTTTGACCAGGTTGACAGAGAACTGTTCCCTGAACAACTTAGAAAATTAGTCGAAAAAGGAGATGTGGCCATCAAGAAGCCCACTAAACCACTGCAGGGTTGTACTTGTGAATGTACCCATGAACATCTTGAAATGGATAACATTTGTTCCCGCATAAATAATCATCTAGGCAATGAACGTCGTGAGATGATTTTCAGGGTCTTCTACCCCCGTGAAAATGATATTGGGCGTGATGTAGTGTGGTGGCACAAGCTCATCCATGATCGCTTGCGAGAATGGCTTGGGACGAGTTCTCAAGGGCACATTCAAACCTCGCTCCCTTGTGGAGCATTGATCACGTTGTTGTAAACTCTTGCGCAAGTCCTTGTTGGCCTTGCGCAATTCCTCACTATTTGCTCGTGAAGCATCTATATTCGTCATCAATTGATCTTGCCTAAGAACTTACTCAGCTCAAGCTTCTGTAATGATCTTCTCCTGCTCGACTTTAGCTTCTTGCTGGATATGCTTCTGCTCTCACCTGTTGGCTTCCTAGAGAGTTCTTATGGTGTCCATGAGTTGTTGTAAGGTGGGGACCTCACTTCCTTCAGATCCCACAGGTCCTTGTCAAGTGTTCCTCATCGCGCTGCAAGGCTTCAAACACGAATGTGGGTGGGATTAGGTTTTATCGGGTCCCACGGTGGGTGCCAAATGTTCTCGCCAGTTGAACCTGGTGAGAAGCTCCACTTCTAGCCTGTCTCCTCTGGAATCAGTTCTACGTCTTCTTGTTGCACTGGAACGTGGCTCCATTAAAATAGAGGGGGCTCTACCTGTTGATCATACTCTGATGATCAAGTCAGTGAGAGCTTACTAAAATCAAATAAGTATTCAATCTCAATCTTAGAAACACCATACCTTTATCGAGGGACTTAAACCCCTTTTATAACTACTCTTGTAACAACTTTCTCTCATGAGAATCTTATCTTTACTGAGTGTATAAAATAATAACAGAAAAACCACCTGCTAACGGGACACCATTTCAGGTGCTAATAGCAGAAAAACATTTTGGTTTACGTGGGCACCCTTACACACGGTGCAATTTTCAATTTTATCTTTTCAACAAACAACTATATGCATATATTTACGTATCTTAACAACCACACACACTTATCTGTTAGGTTAAAAAAACATATTATGCTAATAACCTTATTTTAATATCTAACAAAAATATTATTTTAATTAGTCTCTAACGGGCTTGCCAATATAACTAGGTAAAACTCGTGACCCATTCTTTGGGCCTAACAACCGAGTGGACCTACCCACGCTAGTGCACTGAGCATCCGAGCACTCTGTCCAGTACACTCATAGATAATCATTTCATTGGTATAATAGACTTCCATTTAGTCTGTTCTTAGAATTTTTTATGAATATATATAGTCTACATGTGTATCGCTTTTGTTAACATATGAATTTTGGTCTAGTTTCCCATATTTTTTTATATTTTCTTTTTTTAATAGTATTTTTTTTCATATGATGACAAATGATTGTTGTTAAGTTGCATAATGATACTTAATATGAATTTTTTTATAAAAAAAAATATTAATAGTGTGTTATAGACAAAGATTTATCAAAAGATTCTTGACTTGTTGTAATTTTCGTGTAATAACTGCGATTCAAAAATAATACTTACTTGTTGTAATTTTCGTCTAATAACTGTGATTCAAAAATAATACTTAATTGTTGTAATTTTCGTGTTTATAGACAAAGATTTATCAAAAGATTCTTGACCGTCACTTTTTGAGAAATTTCAATTTATTGACAGAACTTTAGCATTATTAACAAATTTCGTGTGTTAGTAAAATCAAATTTTCTCGTAATATTGCAAGACGAGTTTTTTGGTATTGACCAACCTGTAAAAAAATCTTTATATTACGAAATATTAATCTATATACAAATATACTTATCGCAGATGTGTAATTTTTAGACGATTAAGAAGATATTAAAATATATATTAGACATTATAAACATTGCATAACTAAGTTAATAACATTAAAAACCGATATATAGGTTTTAACTATTATCCTTTATTTTGGTTATTTAGTTGAGTGTATCTTTTTCTCATTACATATAATTAGATGAGTTCTTTTTATTTAAACTAAGACAAAGTTGTGGATTTTCAATTTGAACATGTTACATGGGTTGGAATGAAATAGAACATGCTATACTAGAATAATTCATTTCTAATAGCAAATTAAGAAAACATACTCAATTAAAGCTTTATTATATATAATAGCAAAGTAGTAGATAATGATTTTAATTCATTTGCAAATACAAATTGTAGCGTTTTCGTTACAACAAAAACCATTGTAGTTTTGGGCCATAACTTGAAAACAGAGGGTAAAGCAGCGAAGAGGTTTACAGGGATCCATTGGCGTATAAACTGTGCATTCCACATGATGAGCCTCCATGGCTAAGACCACCAAGATTGTGAACACCACCACCATCACACCCAACTTCTCTGACATTTTTTCTCCCATCAAAACCTTTCAATGTTTTAAGCTTTTTCTTTTAGGATTGTTTCAGATATGAACTCAGCAGAAATTGGTTCTTCCATATTTATATGTGAAAAACACTCTTAGAATAAAAATATTAGCTAAATATTAATTAATGTCATTGATGTAACATTTTCCTTTTTTTATAAATATTACATTAATATTTATTTTCATTGACTATGACATCTCAAACTCATCTTCATTACAATAATTATTATATAAAAGCTTCATTTAGTTTTGGTAATATTATTAACTAATATATCTAACATTTAGTTTTATAAAAATAATAATGTTTATTCTTTAACTATTACATTTGACCCATCTTTTGCAATAATTAATATATAAAATCTTCATTTAGTTTTGTCAGATTTATAAATAACTGATGAGAGAATTAATTACATTAACTAATATCATTAATGTAACATTTAGTTTTATAAATATAATATTAATATTTATTCATTAACCATCACATCTCAAAGTCATGGCAATAGTTATTTATTAAGTGAGTCAAGTCATATTTAAACTGGACAACAGTTATTATTAAGAGTCAAGTCATATTTAAACTGTCATATTTAAACTGGACAATTGGTATGAGGAAAACACTCACACTTATTAATATATTAATCATATTTATTAATTTATTAATTATTTATTCATATTTTAAAGATATATATAAGAATATATTTTCTATTTTTATGGTCTAGAGTATTATTTTAAATCCATGATAATATTCATGTTTTTTGCTTTTGGGCTTTTAGGTTACATGTAGTTATCAGGTACATTTTTTTTTTTTGCACCTCTTATATATATATATATATATATATAT
>Ga0123342_1003146_pt1 | contig 26816 bp, 7 predicted proteins | sample Turbeawhitnodule_FD_89960 | JGI IMG/M metagenome (GOLD analysis project Ga0123342, IMG submission 89960) | Root nodule microbial communities of legume samples collected from Mexico - Turtle bean Mexico white nodule | ecosystem: Host-associated > Plants > Roots > Nodule | place: Mexico: Nepantla...
ATAAATAATAATAATTTTTTTTAAAATAAAATTTTAAAAATATATATTTAATAATTTTTTTTTTATAATTTTTTTTTTTTTTTTTTTTAATATTGAGAGTGTCAAATAAAAATTTTTCTTTAAAATTAATTTTCTGAGTTTCTCTAAGAACATTTATAAATGTCATAACTATTCAATTTTGTATATATTGACACACCACACTTTTAACTGAGTAGAGTTTTCGTGATGAAAAATTATATTTTAACTTTTTTTTTAGATAAAAGAATATATTTAACACTGTCATCTTAATAATAATATATATATATTAATTTAAAAGATATAAAAATATAATTAAAATACTAATTGTTAAGTAGCCTTTTTAATGATCCATGAGATAAGATATAAAAACATTATAAGGGAAGTTATTTTATAGAGAGTTTATCCTGTATTCAAGCATACTCCATTTATAAAAGGAGTTTTTGTGGGTGATGAAAAAGTGGATCACATATAACTCCTTAACTTCAATTAATAAATAAATAATACATAAATTTATTGTTTAGATATAAAAAAATTCATTATGGTTATTAACGTTAAAAAACTTCAATGTATTCTTTGTTGATAATATCTCATATAAATATCAAAACACTTGTGCTTTCTTATTTTTATTTATGTGAAGATAAATTAGTCTTCCATAATTAATTTCAAAATATACATCTGTAACCGTTCTGGACCAACTGTCAGGCAAAAACAATAGCAGTAGTAAAGCTTGAACTTCATCATCGAACTTAATTTTCATTGACGACGTAAGTCTGGCTAAGATCATACCGATATGCTCAGTAACTGAACTCTCAAATCCTCAATTTGCATTTTCCACCAAATGAAATTTGTACCATCGAATTTTCAATTCAGAACTTCCCGTCTTCTACCATCTCAAACGACTAGTTGAGATACCCAGTACAACTAATTTTAGATCCTGACAATCTTTTTTTTTTAAAATCAAGACCACAAAAATTGCACCACTCTAAATCAGTCACCAACAGACCTGGTCGCAGTCCCCAATGCACTAGCGCTCCGCCGCATTGGACCGCAGCTGCCAGGACGCACACCGTCGTTGTTCGCGCTCTGCACAACCACCGTCGCTGGTCACCGCCGTTGCATTGCACTCCGTGTCGTCTCAGACCAGCACACCTGCAGAGCGCACATGCAACCCTAACTTTGGGATGCCGTTGCCGCCCCTGCGAAACCCTAGCTTTGGGATGCCATTGCAGCCCTGTGAAACCTTAGCTTTGGGACGCGCTTGCCACCTCTGCGAAACCCTAACTTTGGGATGCTACTGCAGGCCCTATGAAACCCTAGCTTTGGGACGCTGATGCCGCCTTTGCGAAACCCTAGCTTTGGGACGCTACTGTAGTCGCAATTTTCACGTCTCGTTGATTAATTTATGTTGATCGGATCTGTGGTGTGTAAACGAACCAAGACTCTGATACCACTTGATGGGAAAAACACACGCGGAAGCAACACACAATCACGAATCAACTGCAGAAAAATAAACGACACAAGATTTAACGTAGTTCGGTCGCCAACTGCAACCTACATCCACATGGACAACTATTAGGTTTTCATTATGTCATGTTGCACACCAATTACAAGTACAATAATCTCTTTAAACAGAGATAAATAAAGATAATAAAGGGACACAATGATTAAGCCCACTAAAACATGGTGTCTACTCAGCCCAACCCAATTGGTACTGGCTTCATACCCAACAGTTTTGTTAAATTATTTTTTAAAAAAATACTTAAAGTTAATGTTGAATGAAGAATATTTAATGTATATTCAAGTTTGAATGTGGACGTATCCTACATTTTTCAAAAATAATTTCTCAAAATCTTATAATGACTCTTTTCGTCCATCCCTCTATAGATGGAGATATCTTCAGAGAAAAAAGTTGATGAGTTAGACATTGTGTACTCCTTCTCAAAGAGATCAAAATCCTTATAAGTTATGAGCAAGAAAAATGTTTGTATTCAATAGTAATTTAAAAGAGTGAACTATTAGTATTCGTTGTACACATTATTTCTTGAACTCAAAATCCAACTGATATTTTATATTACATTTTTTGTAAACCAAAGTTGTTTAACTAAGATGATTGAGTTCCAAAAAATATTAAAGTTTAGTAAAAAATAACATAATATGAGTTTACAGGTGAACTAGTGTAAAAACATTAAATGTAAATATCTCTTTACTCTAATATATTTAAATTGTATATTATTAAATTACAACCAACTAAAAATGAGAGTTTTCTTTTTCTTCTAAAACAACATTTACAAAAGATATTTTGACAACGCGTTTAACAATTAAACATTGTGTTGTTGACTATATTCATTACACGCTAACTATATGAAAACTTATTGAGTGTCTCCATCAAGTTAAAACTTCATCTAATCTTTTTATTATATGCTAAATTTAAAAAAAAAACTAAAAGAAAAATACACAATTTAACCTTAACTTTTTTTTTTATGTTTTGTTTGCTTTCAAAATAAAAAAAAAAAATAAAAAAAAAATAAAATATATATATATATATATTTTTTTATTATGCGAAAGTTAAACATCCTTTCCTTATAGGAGTTTTGGAAAGAATAAAACCTTTTTGTTGAGTTAATAATAGACTCTTGGAATGAGTTGTAATTGGAATATTTGAGTAACATTTCGGAGATGCTTTAGTAGATTTTACTTAAAGAAATTTATTTTCTATTGAAATATCTAAGTACCCAAAGTTGTACCTAAATAAAACTCTCCTATATATAAATAAAGAAAAAAATTAAAAATAATAAAAAAGAATGAAGAAAATAAATTAATGAGATAGTTTTAGATTTCCCTACATAGTACTGAAGAAAACATAAAATATATCCATAATATTGGATTCAATTTCAACTCACCCAAGTATACTGAAAGAAACAGTTTTTATATAATTAATTTATTTGTTAAAAACAACCATCAATCTATATGGATAGACCCAACATTAAAATAACACGGTTACCTTGCAATTAACGGTAAGAATTAAAAATAAAAAATAAAAAATACTTCATCTTGATGTAGAGTTTTACGTAAAAAACAAGAAGTGTGATTAGATATATATATTATAACTAAATGATAGGTTAAATTTGTTTTATAAATAAAGTAAATTATCTAAAACATTGTCTCAGTCCAGAGAAAAAACAAGTTCCTATTGGCTCTGTTCTAATCTACTGCTTCCAAAGTTCTTGAAATAAAAACTTTGCATCACTGCTTTCACAATGGAAACATATGGAATTTTTTTTATTATTATTGTCTCCATCAAGAAAATAATTTCAACTTTTTTTTTAATTTGTAAAAGAGTTAAGATTTATTTATTTTTTCGAAATTTTCTCCTTTAAAAAATCTTATAAAAAAGATTGACCAAATAAACTTATGTCAAACTTAATACTTTGACATCAAATAAATAAACACTAAAATTAGAAAAATATCAAAAATACACCATAGCACATTATTCAACAACTTTATCTAAAATGTACACTTTTTTGTTCCTATCATTGTGAATAACTATTTTGTTTCTCTATAGGTGTTTCTATTACTTAAAGTTTAAATGAATATTTATGAACTTCAACTTTTATTACCTGAAATCAATCCATAAAATACAAATTCTAACCATTTATAGCTTAACATAGATCACATTCTGAAAATGTTTGGGTCAAAGGTTATTCACGTTAAGGTTTGAACACCTCTCGAAATGTTAAATTCCAACATATTCAACTAGGAACCACACTAACATCAAATGATAAAACTATTTAGTTATGTGAGCAATGAAAGAAGCCATCTCCATGTGAGAACCTCCACCTTCATCCATTGACCTATGGATGGCATTTTTAAGCTTCACTGCTCTCTCTCTGATCTCATCACCTTCCTCTGTTTCCATCAACCTTCTCACAGCTTTCTCAACATCTGATGCACTCACCAAAGCATTCCTTTGATCCCAATCCTTCACAACCAAACCAACCTTCAGAACCTCTGTCACCAAAACTGCATTTCTTGGCTGGTCAGAGTGCATGGCCCATGTTGCTATTGGCACCCCCATGGTTATGCTCTCCAAGCACGAGTTCCATCCACAATGGCTCATAAACCCCCCTGTTGAACTGTGGCTCAGAATTTCCATTTGGGGTGCCCAATCCCTCACAACTAGCCCCATCTCTTTCACTCTCTCTTCGAACCCATTTGGAAGTTCATACCTTTTTGCTTCACTTCCGTCAAAGATATCACCTTTATCAGCATCTCTCAGCACCCAGATGAACTTCTGCTTGCTCTGTTCCAACCCAGTTGCTATCTCTTGGATTTGTTCATCTCTCAAAGCTGTTGTGGTCCCGAAGGATATATATATATGACCGAACTTGGCTCTTGTTTATCAAGCCACTCCATGCACGAGTGCCTCAATCCTATTGAATCTTTCTTTTCAACGGTCAAAGGGTTGAATGGCCCCAGTGCCCAAACCTTCTTGCCGGCACCGAAAAGGTTCAGCAACTCAAGATAAGGATCTTCAATAGCCCTGCTTGTGTTGTAAATGTTTCCATCGTTGAATTTTTGGAGTTCATATTGTGCAACAATGAAATCAATGAATTGGGTCGGGAAGCATCCTTCGAGTGAAGGAAATTCTGGGACACGGAAAGCTTCAAGTGGAGGCTTTCCCATTTCCTCCCAGAAGAAAGCAAAGGTGGTAAAGGCGCATGTGCAGTGAAAAGTGTAATTCTCAACATTAGGCATGTTTGTGGCATCTTGTGCCACTGACGCCATGAGGGAGTCATGGATGACTATGACCCTTTTGGCTTGTGATGAGAGGGATTGAAGAAGTTTCCCCACAGGCTCCTGAAGATGTGTAGAGGCCTCAAAGGAAGGAATGAGATGAGATGGGAAATCAGTTTCTGGGTTGTTAGGGTTGGGAGGAGGGGAAACAAAGGGTGGAACTTGAAAGGAATGGAAATGGATGGTAGAAGAGGATTTGTGGTGTCTCAGAGTGGCTTGGCGAATGTGAGTGACAGTGGAAACATAATGAACTGGTATGTTGTGTGATGAGATAAGGTGTGAGAGATGCATAAGCTGATTCAGATGTCCCTGTGCAGGGAAAGGTATGAGAACCACCACCACTTGGTTTTGGTGAGGAAGATTGTCTCCATTGAAAGCCATTGAGAAAATGCTTATATCTGGTGTGAGAATGGTGAGATCCAGCATTGTAAATGGCCTTGGATAAAGTATTTAGAGAAACTTGCAAAAAGAGATGTTTTGGTTACTAAAAAATTAATCACGTCCAACTCGAGGGGGCCAGTTAATTATTTAAATAAATTAATGGATTTGTTGTTTTATCATTTTTTATTAGATAATTGTTTAAACCAATTCATAGTGAACCCTACAATTATGTATCGAAAACAAAATTTGATATTTTTCGTTTTGCTCTGAAATATGATTCTACCGAAATTAATATGATTTTAGCGTATATTTGTCTTACACTAGAGAGATGATAGTATAATTGTGGTGATATTAAGTCTTTTTCCAACGAGTAAAATGAGTAGATCAGTAATAATAAAAAGGGGTTAAGATAGTTATGCAAGCAATATAAAAGATATTTGAAACAACAAATAAAAAGCGGTGGATTCAAAGTTCTTCCACCATTGAATTTTTCACAGGTTCTCTAAAGATTAATCTTTTTTTAATTCTCCAACAGAGCTAAACCAGATTGAACATGCGTCGATCTGATTTACCTGAAACTCACCAGTAAAGCATGTGTCTACTGGTTTAATCAATACCCACTTTGTTCCATGCGTATACTCCATGAGAATATTTACCTCCTCTCTCTTGTATCATGCGTCCAAGAAATTAATCAGAACAATACGAACTAACTAACTAAGAAACCAAAGTTTAAGATATGGAAGACTTTCAATGCGTTTAAGTACAAGCTCTCACAAAAACCCAATTTTTTAGGATATTAGACTATTAAAACAACTGCTATAGAGAATTAAAAATCAAAACTTTTATTGAACAAAATCTCATAACTCAATGGAGAATTACAAAAGAATCAACAAAAAAGATTTAGCCTTCCATGCGGAGGCAAAACAAAAAAATTACAAAGAAGAAAAAGAAACTAAGAAAATCCTATGAAACTCTCCAATTCCTCTTTGATGTTTGTGTCTTTTTGTAGGTTTTTTTGCTTTAAAGATCTTGAAAAAAATATTGTAGTTTATATTTTATTTTTATTTTTAATGTTTATATTTGTTAAAAGGAAAATCAAATGAGTTTTGGAGAATTAGAAAAGAAGAAGTTGAACATAATTAACACACAAAAAAATCTCATATTAAATTTGTATAACCTTTTTTTACCTTCTCCGTCTATCCCTTCAACCGGCCGGCTCTGTGTTTTTTAGTTCCATTTTATGATTGTTACAAGTAAGTGTTACGTGATTAACGATGGAAGCTATAGCATTTTGGTGTTTATTTGGTTAATATAAGACAAACTATACTTTGACATCTACCCAAAAAAACAAATACCCACTTAACAATTATTTTAATAACATAACAATATATATTAATATTTTAAATTAAAAAATAAATAAGAAAATAAATTTAATTAAAATATTAATATTAATATTTTAAGTTGTATAATAAGTATTATTTATTTTATAGGTGTCAAATATCACACCTCATAATTTAACTATGTTTTCCACTTCATCTTAATTCATGCGGCACTTATGTCAAAAGTTGTAGTTATATAAATTCATTAAAATTAAAATTGTAAATTTTGATATTAAAACTTCTTTTCAGAATCTCTTTAAAAATCATAAGATTTTTTCATGTGAAAATAATTTTTTTTAAATACAAAACCAGCATATTCTTTTAAAATTATTGGGTGGCGCAGTTGTCTTAAAAAATATGAAATTGTTTGAAAAATTATGAGAATTAAAACAAAACTTATTGAATAATATAAAAAAATATGTAAATAATTGTGAAATTCAGTTAAGATAATTAACTTTTTCTTAAGAGAACTAAATTTGGGGATATTCCATTAATATTTCCTACAAACTATAAAGAGATGGTTGGTATTTAAGAGTATAAAATTTGTATGAATTATTTTTCAAAAATGTTTTTTTTTTTCAATAGAATCGGGTTCTAATATATAGAATAACATATAAAAAAATAAAATTTAAGACAAATAGGTAAATTCAAATATTAAAGTTTTGCTGCATTCTTGTAACTATCCAACTACTTGGATTAACTTGCATCCAAAACTTAGTTTTGCTGCATTCTTCGTAACTATCCAACTATTTGTATTAGACCAAGATAATTTAATCTTAAACGATTTCATCAAGAGAGTTTTATTAAATAGTCTTATGGTTGATAATTTATCTTTTACCATTTTCATAATCACTATAAAAAAATTTATTTAATAATCAATGTTAGTTAACGAAATAAGTTAGGTCATTAATTGTGATTAAAATAACGATTTATTGATATTTGTTACAAATTTATTACTATCACAATAATTTATTAGTAATATTAATTTGTGTAGCGGATCGAAATAATATTTGTTAAATTTTAGTCATTAAATTGATGGTTATATAAAGTAAAATAAAAGTTATGTTGCCACCGATAAAAAAATTATTTATTTTATCAATTAATTTAATTTTGATTACTAAATCACTCTTTAATGAATAATTTGATTTTATCGTTAGAACATTTTATTGTGACATAATTATGCTAGAACATTTTTGTCCTTGTTTTAATCTAAACCTTAATGGACATAAGTCGAGCTTATCGATAAACCTATGAGATAATCCATTTTATAAAATAAAAATATTAAAAAAAATATTTTATTAAAAATATACATGAATTAGAATTTATACACCAAATCTAAAATTAATATTAGTTTTATCGATATAACTTAAATTTTAAAAAATACATATTTTATTTTTAATAATTTTTTATTTATTTTAAAGGAAACAAATATTCTAATCTGGATTAAATCAAACTTAAAAATCACAACCCTTTAAAATATTAATCAAATTAATTAGATCACCACAATTTTATTATATGATGCAAGAATTCCAATTAAATAAAAATGTGCCACACATTTTACCACTTTTACTTCTCTGCTTCTAATGCCACTCTTACCAAAACTTTACTCTACACTTCCTATGTCTAGAAACTTAATATTTTAGTCTTTGTTTGTACAAGCAATTATTTTAATGTTTTAATTTTAATCCTGTACTCAATACTAGGTTTTCTAACACTACTACAAAATAAATAAATAAATTATAATATAAAACTGTAACGTCGTGCATATCTATAGTAGAATTTCAAGATATTTAATTTATTTGACATAAAAAGTGTTTTTAGAATTTTCAACAAAAAAAGTTATTCTTGATACTCAATTTCAATTTAAGTATAAAATTGTACATATTAGAGAAGTATGTGACTCGGTATCAGTCATCAAACGATTAGTTGAAAACATATTTAAAACAGTTAGAATAAATAATCGTTAACACAGTTGTAAAAACTTTTTAAGAATTCGGAATACGTCCTACCAAATATGGGTAACATCCCCAAAAATCAGATAATCTCCCTAAAAATAAGCTAACGTATATGATGAATTTGGCTCATTACAAGAGATGACTCATGAAAAAAAAATTATAAATAAATCATCTACAACAGAGTAAGATATGTTTTTAATCAATTCTTAATATATACTTCGTATATTGAGTACTTACTTGATCGTCGAAGTACCTTTTACAGACTAATCCGATCGAGCACCAACAAATTCAAGAAAGAGACTTAAAGTGAAGAAGAAGGAAATCACTGAACACGTCAATAATGATACAACTAGTTTCAAGTACTATGTAGACATACTTTGTTTATACAAGTACAAAAATAACATTATTTTATTAAAAACACAATTTTTATCTGGTTAGAGGAGGATCTTGCCTCTTACTAAAATATGGAAAATAGAAAAGAAAAAAAAATTATGTAAAATATATGAACTAAATGATTAATTAAACTTTTTTTATAAAGAAAGTAATTCAAACAGAGAGTGAGTCCAAACAAAGAACAAGTTGCAAAGTGGGAGAGAGGACATATCCTTCTTGTCTCTATTGGGGACATGCACCATTTTTATTTTACTTTTTTCTCCATTAGTGACAATTTTTATTTTATTTTGTCTCAATCAGTCAAACTTTTTTTACTTTAAATATCCTCCAACACTTATAAAGTAGATTTTTTACAATCAGCTCTCAAAATAGAAAAAAGTTTGGCCGCCACCATTATTCAAAATTAAACATCTGTTCTGCTTTTTATAAATAAAATATTAAAATATTATATTATAATAAAATAATAATTTATTTAGGTTTAAAATAATATAGAACACTGTTGAGTGTGACCTTATTTAAAAAGAAAAAAAACTATTTTCTACACTCTATATTTTCACTTACATATATTTAACAACTATATATAATAATAAAATATTAAATTAAGTTATTTATAACATCATTGTGGTCATGTTAGAGGTTGTTAAACAGGACCTAAGGCTTGGCTATGTAAATATATGGAAAATATTTTTTTTTATCCTACACATTAGAAATATATACTTAACATCACATTATAATAATATTTAAAATTAAAAAATAAATATGCATTATCTTCACGAACTGTTATCAAATTACTACATAATTGATATTAAATATGCAAGCCATATTAAACTAGGAATCACACTAATAGGAGGTGATGAGATTATTTAGTGATATGAGCAATGAAAGAATCCATTTCCATGTGAGAAACTCCACCTTCTTCTGTGGATTTATGGATGACCCTTTTAAGCCTCTCTGCTCTCTCTCTCATCTCATCACCTTCCTCTGTTTGCATCAACCTTCTCACACCATCCTCAACAACTGAAGCACTCACCAACGAGTTCCTCTGTGACCAATCCTTCACAACCAAACCAACCTTCAGAACCTCTGTGATCAGAGCTGCGTTTCTTGGTTGATCAGAGTGAAAGGGCCATGTTGCTATTGGCACCCCCATGGTTATGCTCTCCAAGCACGAGTTCCACCCACAATGGCTCAGAAACCCCCCTGTTGAACTGTGGCTCAGAATTTCCAATTGGGGTGCCCAATCCCTCACAACCAGCCCCATCTCTTTCACTCTCTCTTCGAACCCATTTGGAAGTTCATACCTTTTTGCTTCACCTCCGTCAAAGATATCACCTTTATCAGCATCTCTCAGCACCCAGATGAACTTCTGCTTGCTCTGTTCCAACCCAGTTGCTATCTCTTGGATCTGTTCATCTCTCAAAGCTGTTGTGGTCCCGAAGGATATATATATCACTGAATTTGGCTCTTGTTTATCAAGCCACTCCACGCATGAGTGCCTTTCTTTGGAACCTTTCTTCTCAACGGCTAAAGGGTTGAACGGTCCCAGTGCCCAAATCTTCTTGCCACCAGTGATAACCTTCATCAACTCAATGTAATCGCCATCAATTACCCTGCTTGTGTTGTAGACGATTCCATCGCTGAGTTTGAGTAACTCACTTTGTGCAATAAGAAAATCCAAGAATTGGGTTGGGAAGCATCCTTCGAGAGAAGGAATTTTCAGGGCGTGCATGGCTTCAACCGAAGGCCTTCCCATTCTGTCCCAATAGGCAAGGTAGACGGAAAAGGCGCATGTGCAGTGAAAAGTGTAATTCTCAACATTAGTCATGTTTGTGGCATCTTGTGCCACTGAAGCCATGGGAGAGTCATGGATGACTATAACCCTTTTGGCTTCAGAGGAGAGGGATTGAAGCAGTTCCCTCACAGGATCTCGAAGATGCATAGAGGCCTTAAGGGAAGGAATAAGATGACATGGGAAATCAGTTTCTGGGTTGTTAGGGTTGGGAGGAGGGGAAACAAAGGGTGGAACTTCAAAGCCATGGAAATGAATGTTAGAATTAATGGATTTGTGGTGTCTGAGTGTGGCTTGGCGAATGTGAGTGACAGTGGAAACATAATGAACTGGTATGTTGTGTGGTGAGATAAGGTGTGAGAGATGCAGAAGCTGATTCAGATGACCCTGTGCAGGGAAAGGTATCAGAACCACCACCACTTGGTTTTGGTGAGGAAGATTGTCTCCATTGAAAGCCATGAACATGAACTTCTCAGCTATTCAACTTTGGCAACGGATTTCTGAGCAGAGGATGGGTTGAATGATGTTTAGGTCTACAAGTAAAATATTTATAGAAAGAATAAAATTTACACTTTAATAATGAACATAATGATTTCATAATTTTGTTCAAACGTGTCAAGTTATCATTCTTATATTAAGAAAATTGTGTAGATTGGAACTAGTTTTTTAGTTATAAACCTCAGTTGGAAGTAATATATTTTAGTTATTTATCTTGTATTCTTCTTCTAAATTTGGTTTAATTTACAGTTTAGATTTTAACATAATACTGTTATTTGGATAGGATTGATCATCTGTAAAATAAAATATGATAATTTTAGTATTTTTTTATAATATTTAAAAATTGTAAATGTAGATTCGTGTTTGATTTGCTTTGTAGAATTCTATGAATCTTAAAATCATGTTAGGTAGGAACAAGGTTAGGTGGATAGTCAAAATCGAATCACTAGATCATAACTTAACTTATGTAATATATATATTTTTGGACACCTAATATTTCATTTATTTTAGATGTATGAGGTCCAATTTAATGTAAAATTAAAATTATTGATCTCCCAACTTATTTTAAACTCTTATATAAAATGTAAAAATCTAGATGACCAAAGAGTAGATATATCCATATCAAAATAAATTTTACACTTTAATAATAAACCTAATGATTTCATAATTTTGTTCAAATGGGTCAAGTTATCATTCTTATATAAGAAAATAAGAAAATTGGGTAGATTGGAACTAGTTTTTTTTTTATAAACCTCAGTTGGAAGTGTTGGGTATGAAACTAGAACCAATTGGGTATCATGTTTAGTGAGTGAGCTTACTCATTGTGTTACTTTTATAATCTCTATTTAAAGATATCATTGTACTTGTAATTGGTGTGCAGGACATAATATAGTTGCCCGTGTGGATGTAGGTTACAGTTGGCGACCGAACCACGCTAAATCTTGTGTCGTTTATTTTTCTGCAGTTGATTTATTATTGTATGTTGCTTCCACGTGCGTTTTTCTCCATCCGGAAGTACTATATTTTAATCATTTATCTTATATTTTTAAAATTCAGTTCAATTTTTTTTATTTTTTAAAAATTCAATCTGTTTTCTTCTTATAAATTTGGTATAATTTACAATTTAGATTTTAACATAATAGTGTTATTTGGATAGGTTTGATCATCCGTAAAATAAAAATATAATAGCTTTTAGTATTTTTTTGATAATATTTAAAAATTATAAATGTAGATTCGTGTTTGATTTGCTTCTATGAGTCTTAAAATCATATTAGGTAGGAATAGGTTTAGGCGATCTTATTCCAAATTCTTGTATGAGACGGAAAGAATTTGCAAGAGATTAGATACATTACCAAAATGAATGACACTTATATCGAAATAAATCAGAAAAAGTATTGTTAGAATAAAAATGAATGTAAGAACAATTGGTGCATTAATATATCATTATTTTTTGTAAATAATTTTTTATTATAAAAATATATATTTCACTTTCTTATATTCTTATTTATATCAATAATATTATAATCTACAAATAACTACAATCAATAATATACATTCAAAATTTACCACTTTCTTTCAAATAATACAAAAATTAACTTTTTAAAATTTATAAATATATGTTTAAAAATAATTAAAGTCTTCCATGTAATAATTTTCTTTTTCAGAATCAATGTACGGTATCACAACTCTAGTACAAAATAATAAAATTAAAGTTACATAGTGTGACATTATTCAACATTAAAGTTATATACAAGAATTTTAAACTAAAATCATTTTGATCCCAACTTAATTAAATATTGTAAATTTTTCTTCTCAAATCAATAATAAAAGTTTAAAATTTGACATTTCCGTAATTTAGGTAAGACTATGCTTGACATAAATTCATCCCATATAATAAAAAAGACAAGGATACATTAATAATAATTCAATTTTTTTATAAAATCACATCACCAACTCTCAATCCATTACAATTCTCAATATTATTATTTTAACTTTTTTTTATTATATTATTTAATTTTAAATTTATCTTTTATTATATATATTTATTTTAAAACCTATCATAACTAAGTATAAAAGTATCCTTTTCTTCCAAACATAAAAAGTGTGTATCTTCAACCCTATTCAATCGCATCTGTTCTGTTGAACCAGGAACTACAACACAGTAGCATCAATTGATGAGAGACTCTGTAGTAATATGGGCAATGAACGAATCCATTTCCTTTGGAGAAATTCCACCTTCATCCATGGATCTATGGATGCCATTTTTAAGCCTCATTGACCTCTCTCTGATCTCATCACCTTCCTTTGATTCCATCAACCTTCTCACACCATTCTCAATAACTGAAGCACTCACCAACGAATTCCTCTGTGCCCAATCCTTCACAACCAAACCAACCTTCAGAATCTCTGTCACCAAAACTGCATTTCTTGGCTGGTCAGAGTGCATGGGCCATGTAGCCATTGGCACCCCCATGGTTATGCTCTCCAAGCACGAGTTCCATCCACAATGGCTCATAAACCCCCCTGTTGAACTGTGGCTCAGAATTTCCAACTGGGGTGCCCAATCCCTCACAACCAGCCCCATGCCATCCACTCTCTTTTCAAAACCCTTTGGAAGCTCATACCTTTTTGTTTCACTTCCGTCAAAGATATCACCTTTGTCAGCATCTCTCAGCACCCAGATGAACTTCTGCTTGCTCTGTTCCAACCCAGTTGCTATCTCTTGGATTTGTTCATCTCTCAAAGCTGTGGTGGTCCCGAAGGATATATATATCACTGAACTTGCCTCTTGTTTATCAAGCCACTCCATGCATGAGTGCCTAAACCCTACTGAATCTTTCTTCTCAAAGGCTAAAGGGTTGAATGGCCCCAGTGCCCAAACCTTCTTGGTGCCTTTCATATTCTCCAGCAACTCAAGATAAGGACCTTCAAAGGCCCTGCTGGTGTTGTAGATGTGTCCATCGTTGAATTTGTTGAATTCAAAATTTTCAGAAATGTACTCAATGAATTCGGCTGGCAAAGATTCTTCAAGAGAAGGAAATTCCGGAACACGGAAGCCTTGAAGTGAAGGCTTCCCCATTTGCTCCCAAAAATAAACGAAGGTGAAAAAGGCAGATGTGCTTTGGAAAGTGTACCTCTCAACATTAGGCATGTTTGCGGCATCTTGTACCACTGGTCCCATGAGGGAGTCATGGATGACTACGACCCTTTTGGCTTGTGATGAGAGGGATTGAAGGAGTTTCCCCACAGGCTCCCGAAGATGTGAAGAGGCCTCAAAGGAAGGAATGAGATGAGATGGGAAATCAGTTTCTGCATTGTGAGGGTTGGGAGGAGGGGAAACAAAGGGTGGAACTTGAAAGGAATGGAAATGGATGGTGGAAGTGGATTTGTGGTGTCTGAGTGTGGCTTGGCGAATGTGAGTGACAGTGGAAACATAATGAACTGGTATGTTGTGTGGTGAGATAAGGTGTGAGAGATGCATAAGCTGATTCAGATGGCCTTGTGCAGGGAAAGGTACGAGAACCACAACCACTTGGGTTTGATGAGGAAGATTGTCTCCATTGAAACCCATAATGAGAAGCTTTTAGAGAAGGTGTTACTCAACTTTAGCAAAGGAATTGGGAGTTTTTGTGCCTTGGGTTACTTACGCTGCATGTGCAATATTTATAGCCTAATATTAAAAACCACACATGTTAAGATCGAAGTATATTTAAATATATTTTATTATGGCAATCTTAATCAATAAAACATGTTATTAAGTAGGCCTTTAAGTCAAGCCCAACTTTTAATGAACAATAAAAAATTAGGCTTGAAAAATGCATGTAACATGTAAATAATATATAAACCTACTTAAGCTTATTAAAGTCTATTATATTTTCTAATGGTTCATTTTAAGGTTTTAAAATGGAGTGTACCATCTAATCCTAATCCTATGTGTTAAGTTAAAATATTAACAGATTAGTTTTTCTATATAGATGATATTTTTTTGTCTGTATTACTCTATGTTATATGTTATATATATATATATATATATATATATATATATATATATATATATATATTATTTTATTTTTTTGCATATTTTGATATTGTAAATATTTTGATTGGTCAGTTATTTGATTAAGTATTACTCTATAAAGTATATTTTTTTTAGAGATTAGGGTTGATGATGTTATAATTCTGTTTCATGTGACTGTTGTTTGTGTTGAGGAATATGTGAGAACTTTTTGTGTAAAAGTTGATATAAGAATTAAGATATTATTTAAATATTCCATTTATTGATGTTATTATTTGCAGATAAAAAAAAAACTCTATTGTACAGGAACTAATGAGTCCTTTTATTTTATTTTTTAAAATTTCATTCTAACTTTTGTTCTAATGTAAAAATTATAACTTTACTGTCCTGCAATATCTGGCATCAAATATGTCTAACAAGTTAAGGATAAAAGTTTAAAAAAAAAAATATCCAATAAATTAAATATTTTTATGATTATATATATTAAATATGATTTTTCAATAATATCATTCATGATAAATAATATAAATACATACATCAGATAACGCAAAAATATATAATTAATATAATACTCGTTACATATCAAATAACGAATATCTACTTGAAAATCCTCTTTTACAAGTATTTTTGCGATGGAAAGTCAAAACTTACAATTTGAAGTTGAAAAAAAAAAAACAATAAATAACTGAAGAGAAAAAAAATCAATTATTTAATCGATTATCCATATTATCCCAATTCCGTATAAAAGAAAGTAATATATTTTCTTTATAAAAGTATAGTCATATATAAAAAAAAAAGTCTATTTTTGTATCATGTCAATATATTTTAATTTTAAACTTATGACTCTTTCCAGTTTGGAAGTGTTAAATTTCTCCTCTTAATAAAGATGCATTAATTGAGAAAAATTAGTAGATCTATTCTTTAAGTTGGTATATAAAAATGTTTTGATAAAACTCCTCTACTCATTTAAAAATTTGGCTGAATTAGGTCAACTAGTTTAAAAAATCTACTAAAAATGTTAGGATCAATTTAAAGCGGTTGGAAATTTTTATTTTTTAAAGATGTAATTTTTAAAATAAAATGTGTTACTTTTGAACTTAATTTCTACATTTATTTTAAACTTCTTATTCCTAAATTTGGATTTGATTTTATCTCTTTTTAATTATTATATTTTTTGTTATTAATCAAGAGTAAACTTGTCTATAGATCAAGTCAAATCAAAGTATAATATATAATCAAAGTCAATTTTATAAAATTAAATTATATTTAAATTTAACTTTTTTTTAGTATTGTACTAAATTCATTTAAAACCATCTTTATTATATTTCGTATTATGTAGATCTTCAATCCCAAATCCCACATTTGAGATGTTTAGTTTTCAAGATAAGAAAATATGTTAAAGAATTTACATTAATTAAAAATAGAATTAATATAAGTTTTATGGTTATTGTTCATACCCTCATAAATCAAGAACAAAACGTAAAATAAATGAATAAAACGGGAAGAATTAATGTTGAATGGGGTCTGCATCTATCACTTCAAATATTACTTATTACTGGTGCTGATACCATTACCACTTTCAATATTGTGATTATTTTCAACACCCCACAACCATAAAAATAAGTTTTTAAACTAATTTACTATAATTCTTTATATAATATAATAGATATAGATTATTTATGTATATTTTTGTTAATATATAGGTTTTGATTATTTTTTCTATTTTTTGTATTTTTTTAATTAATTTTTTTTTTCATGATAGTTGTTATTTGAGGTGTAAAAAAATCACAGCTTTTAAATATTTTGACAGCTAAAACCTATCCAAATTTGACAACTTAATTGGTAACTTGGCTCACTAAATAAATACAAATAATTTAAGCAAAATTTTATGATCAAAATAATGTTATCTTATGTTAGCATAAATTTTATTTAAAAATTATCATAGTGAAATAAATAATAATAAAGTAACAAAATAATATAAAACTAGTTCACAAGTAAAAGATAGAATATATGATAAAATAGTCTCTGTTTTGAAGAAAGTGAGTCCGACGTTGAGTGGTTATTCGGTTTTAGTTGTGGGTGAGAGAATTTGATTTGTAAATATGTTTGTAGATTTTTTGTTGTATCAGGAGATGTTTGTGTGTAATGCTGATATCTTTTAATGTGACTTATCATTCCTTTCATTCGAGGTTTGGTTGTGTGGTCAGTAGAAGATAAAGAATGTCTATAGGTCAGGTGTTGAGCAGGTTGACTTTGACCACTTTCTATATAAAGGTTAGAACACCCCTTAACTATCTTATTTTATTTTATTTATGATAAAAAAATATTCTCATTTATACTTGATATCTCCATAAACTAAATAGAAAAGGAGAAGAGAAGAAAATAATGAATGAGAAAACAACACAATTTGTATTGTTCAACTAACATGGTCTACATCAAGCATTGGTTAGAATGCAGCTTCACTACTGAAATAGAAATAAATAGAAAAAGTATCTCATTGGTTTAGGCTTTTTTAGTGTTGAAGAAGACCCACCACAAACTCAAAATCTCACTATTTATTTCTTAGATTTTTGTTAGGTTTCTTCTATTTTCATTTCCACACAACCTCCCATTTCAATAATATCAATAAAATCATAATCTTGGGCTTTTAGCCACTTATATTTTTCTAAGAAGAATTTTAATATTCCTTAAATACTTCAATTTTATTTTATTTATAAAAAAAACCCTAATTTATAACCTATATTTAAATTGTTAATATTTTATTTTTCAAAGCGTTTGACTCTCTTTCACATATTAATTATAAATCCCTCTTGAAAGTATTTTATCTATAATTATTTTATCCATTTTATATTTTCAAAACATAAAAAATATTATACATTAATAAATCACAAAAAAATGCAACTTTTAATTTAATTTTTAAGTCAATTAGTTTGTGATTTTTTTTATATATTGATTTCAAGTCACACTTAATTTTCTATCCATTTGTTCTCTTTCCCCTTTCAAGCACATTTTTTTTTTTAAAAAAAAACTGTATCTTATTAGAAAGATCCTTCAAACCAAGCCACTAAAGATTGTAGAAAATAAGATGAAGCAAAGTTGGAGTCAAATGCCAAAAATTCTGAATCAAAGTAAGAAGATTTTGAGTCACTCTGAAGAAACGTGATTGAAATTGGTATCCAACTTTAGATATTAATAGTCTAAATGTCAGCCGTAAAATAAATAGTGAAATAATTAATTAAATATATTAAGATATAAAATAACACAATTAAAAGAATTCTAATAAAAATAATAATAATAGGTAAGGCAATGTTTGGCAAAAAGTATTTACATGTGCCTTTATTTTGGAGTTCAATTTAGTACATGTGGATTCTATGCTGAAGATAAATACATAGCTATAAATTAATTAATTAGTTAGTTAATTGTACTAATATGCTTATAAATGGTAAAATAAATAATGTACTTAAATAGATGTAAAATAATAGCCTTAATGTTAGACCAAAGATATTTATAATTCTTATTTTACATATTACCTAAATGCAATAAAAATAACTAATTAATTGAATAAATATACTAATATATAGATAAAAAATAAAATAGTATACTTACATATTATTTATGTATAAAGTTATAGGCTACCCAGATCATTTAATTAGTTTAACTTAGGAAATATAGGCTTTAGAAGCGTTATAAATAAAATAAATAGTTAAATTAATATTCTGACAAAAATATAACTAAAAAACTAATATGTTTAAAATCATGTTGGTATAATTATAAAATAATGGGCTTCCCAAATTATTTTGAACGGTTCAATTTAGTAAATATACATTTTAATTTGAAACTAAACTATGATTACGAAATAATTATTTAAATATAGATATAAATATATTTTTCGATTTTCACAGAAAATTAATTTTTTTCTAGTCCAAACTTTAAACCTTCTGGATATTTGTAATAAGTAAACTATTAAAATGAATTATATACTACAATCGTTCCTTACTACAAGTATCAAGGAGATTTGAAGTTTAAACTATGGATAAAAATCAATTTCAAATTTTAATACAAGAACAAATAACATATTTAACCTTTAAATATATTATTATATATTCTTACTACGTGAATTTGTGTCTAATCCACTTATAATTTATAAGTTAAGGTCTATACAATACTTATATATTATGATTTAATTATATATGTACTCAATGTAGGGTCTTAAACACTTCCTTTTACATGAAAAAAATGAACATTTCGAATATGTAATTAGATATTTGTGAGTAATTTAAGAGGAGTCTATTAACTTGTGACACAACATCTCCAATGAATTTAAATAGAATAAGTTCTAAATAACTTTAATATTATCTCAATAAATAAGTTTATCCCTAATTTAATCTTACAAAAACTTAAAACTAACTTATAAATTAAGATTTTCATCTCAATTATATATTTTGATTTTATCATCTCAATAGTTAATAGTTAATGTGAAATATCCAATGTATATAATAATAAAATAATGTTTTAAAATAATATTGATATAAAATAATAGGTTTAATATTAGACTAAATATGTTTATAAATCCTTATTTTGAGTGATAATAAACAAATAAGAAGGATTCATACAAAGTATTGTGGGAAGGTTACTTTGATAAAATAAAAAAGGCAAAAAAAAGTAATTAGTTGAATAAATATGTTCTATAGTAAATATAAAATGATATACTTAAAATAACAAGATATTAATATAATAATAATAATTAAACATGTTAAGAAAACTCAAATAAAGTATAGTAATGTATATGAGTTATATACGGTTAGGACACTCAAGTGCTTCTTTTTATTTATTTATTTATTATTGGTAAAAAAATTATTTTATATAAAATTTATATGTAAAGAGATATAAAATATTTTTAAAATATGAATATTTTAAAAGAAATAAAAAAGATTACAAGTTATTGAAAACACAGATAGTTGTATATAGATAATGAAAATGAATACATCTGAAAACTGATAAAAGAAAAGAGTAAAAAAGAAGAGTGATCGACAAAGCAGCACAGTGATTTACCACTTTCAAAGCACATGAATTTGTCATGTATAAGGAAAGAGTGAGTCAAAGATTATATTCATTTCAAAATCTAATAAAGGGTTTACATAACCAACAACATGTTTTAAAATTCAACATGTGTCAACAATGATTAAAATACCCAATTGTGAGACTTATTTTAAAAAAATTAAGAAAGTTTTAAAAATATATTAGTAAATGCAATTCATCGTTAGATATACTTTTACATAAAATTCATCCACATCTTTAACCTTTTAGAAATAACTTATCTTTTGATAACCCTATATCATAAGAGAATTTATGCTGGAAGCCTCAGACCAAATTTAAGGAAAAGGACAGCAAAAACAAAACCCCATTCAGATCCTTCTGCAATTCAACAGCACATAGAAGAGGGAATGACAGAAAGAGCTTAAATACTTCCCAAAACAAAAAATAAAACTTCTATTTCTTTCCACTTTGCCTTCAATTCAAATTTTTCTCTCACCTCACTTGCTTCCTCTCACCTCACTTGCTTCCTCAGCACCATATCAAACAGACCATAAAGCTCTCCAAACAACACACATGTTAGCAAAAGAAATAAACTTTCACACAGGAAGAGTTATAAATGGAATGGAAGGAATTGAACAATATTGTTTCTCTCTTTACATTCAAACCCTCTACAATATAATATTTTATAGTCAGTGATTATACAGTGATGGATATATTTGATAGTTAGTGATTAAAAAATATAGTAATGGATAATATGAGATGATTATAAAAATAATATAACATAATCAAACCTTAAATGCCATCATATGCATACGGAGGAGGTTCTGGATGGTAATAATTCTTAAGACTGGAATTAATCACAATCCGCTAGGACAATATATTTCATAGCAGAAAAAATTTATCGAAGAGCCTACTGGAACGGAAGGCAGTGGTTTCCAAGAAAAAAACCAGAAGATTAATTATGGATCATGTTCAATTATTAAAAAAATTATATTTTTAATTTATTACATATATTAATACTAACTTATTGAAATTTAGATTATAATAGGGGAAACAATATATGGATTTTTAGACCTCGTTAGTTATAACAGTTTAAAACTGTTTTACCTGTATCTTATGTAGAACTGAGTACTATTAATACCCACTCTTTTCACTCTTTTCTTTTGTTTTTCCTCTGAAATACTGATTTGTTATTATAGTGAACTTAAGTACTATTATAGAGAATGGTTATAAATATCTATAAACGTACTGTGTAAAAATTCTTACAAATAATAAGTTAGCTATACCTAAACCCAATCTAATTTGATGATCCAATTAATGCAATTACTTCCTACACCTTCGTATTTCCTTTGCACACTTCTTCATTATAATGTAATGAAAAACTGATATTTTAAAAATTTTATACTCAAGATATTTTTCCGAAATGTATTAAAAGTTGCATAAGCATAGGTTGTGCAATCATTCAAGAAAAAATATATTTTAAAATAAAAACTTTAGAATATATAATCTATAATTAAATTTTGACTTCATCACTCAAAACATTCCATGACTATACTTTTAAATAGACATAGCAATGTACAGAAGTATAACCAGTGTGGATGATCCATATGAAAGCAGAGCTAAAAAGAACTCTGATGTTTTAGGAAGAGTCGAGAAATTCATACAATGTTGCCTCTCTCCCAACGAGTACTCAGATTAGAAGGGTCTAAAAAATGGTGCAATTCCCGGCAATGAATGACAACTAAAAAAAGGCACTTTGATTTTTAATAAGCAGTTCAGTTACATTTGAAACAGAATGCGCTAATGACATGTAACTTTTAACTTGTTAAATATGGAAGGTAATATTTTGCTCTACAATTCAAGGGCTGCAAAGGCTCCTTAAATCCTCCTCCTTGGCATACCAATTTGGTATTATTTTTGAAACATGAGGGTAAAGATCCTTGTACGAGTTCCTAATCGTTCCTTCAGCAACACCTGTGGCAATTGATATATCTGCATTAAGACAATATGTTAGGATGAGACACGTGTATGAAATAGCATAGATGTTACAAGATACTCATTTCAAATCTAATTTCAGATTTCAAATTTTCAAATAAGAGGTTTCTTATTTGAAAATAAAAACATATAAATTGAAGAGATCAACAAATGACCCATTAACATGTGTTTGTACTCTTAAGGGGTGGAGTGTCACCAACCTTTAAGAGGTTTCTTATCATCAGAAAGCTGAGTTATGATATATATAACTGCTGCAGCAATTGATATGGGACTCCTCCTGAAAAATTGCAGAAAGACGTTTATTAGTATCAATCCTCAGAAAATAAAAGTACATCTCTGAATATGGAAAACTAAAACTGGTTGGAGAGAGAAACACATGCAGAGGGCAATACAACTATTTTGGCGGATAAAATCAAATTTACATGCAATACAATCTTCAGTGCTTGCATAGCACACCTAAGAGGTCCCACTTCTCACAAACATGCCACCAATTCCTCAGCTTCCAATTCTCACCCACATGCAGCACACATCATGCAAAACCAGCAGTTTCCTAATCAAGAATCTAACCAGAACCTAGTTCTCCATGGAAATGAGGGAAGTTTGATACCATAGTAAATTATCAATCTAGATAATTTATAATACCCTGGGATTAAGCTGAACTCTACTGTGTCAACTTTAGCCATGATGTTTCCTCGTAGAGCAAAAATAAGTTAAGTCTTTGGCTGAAACTAGACACTTGTAACAGTACCAAGGCGTAACGTAGTAAATAGGACAAATCCCACTTTAGCTGTCAACAACCAACCTATTACAGTCTCTAAATTGAGATGAGCTAAAAATAAATATACCTTATATCAAATTCTTCTGATTTCTGCACAGCTTCCTGAGCAGCTTTAACAGCTTGATTATTCATACCAAGATTAGAACAGAATCGCCTCTGATGTTTGAGATGAAAGTAGTCAGTAACATCAATGGAAAAAATTCAGATGAATTAGCTCCACAAATACATGTATAAAATATATATATATGCTTGTCAATAAAGAAAACTCACCATAAAGTCCCCTGCATGTATTGTACCCATCTCCACAGACTGACCATTCTCCAAACCCAGCTGTTTTACTATGTACTCTTTTGCTCGGCCAACTTCCTTCTTTGTGGCCCCATTGGCAACAGAGCAAATTTCTAGTTGAAATCCATAGGTTCAGGGAAGCTCATTTACATACAGAAAGATAAATTGGCAAGCATCCAGATGTTAAAAGAATCATAAGCAGTACCCTTAACAGTACGAGGTTTGTCTTCTTGTCGGCAAGCAATGTAGAGACAAGCAGCCAATAAAGCATCCTGATTTCTTCCTCTACTAGACTTCTGATCTTCAACCCTCTTATATATCTCATTAGCCCGATCCTTCAAACCAATAAAAAATAAATAAAAATAAGGGAATATATTAATTTTACACGAAAACTAAGGTAGAAGACGGAAAATATAAATTAAAATGAAGGTTTCAATATTAAATTGATACAATAAAAGGATTATAAACTTGGTTCTGAGAAGCTTGACATGACACAAGGACTGCCAAAACGTAATCTAGTCCTTTCTCCACATCAATTGGCAGATAGCCATACTAATTGCTTTGAAAATATAGCTCACATATTCAGGAAGGCACTTAAGTTTTAACCCACTAATTTTACAAAAAGTAGAAACTTATTTTGGGCTCCCACAACTTTTGTAAGATGGATCAAGCATCATGAACTAGGGGCACACGAAATAACCCTGGCCAAGAAGGATTATAAAGCCCTTAACCAAGAGAGGCTGTAAAGATACACCTCATTGAGGAAAGAAGTGTTCACAACAAATAGGAAAAAAAACAAATTGCCATATACTTTAACAACACAAGATTAATTTTCAGAGTAAACAAAATTTTGGTTTAACTACAAGATTAGTGTCATTAACAAAGTGCACAAGAAATTACATACCTCACTGAGTACTAAACACTACAAAGAGAAGAATGCAGAGTAAATAAAATTTGGGTGTAAATATAAAGTTAGCCCTTCCGCTCTACAGGTTCCATGCATTTGGTTTTGCAGAGGGGGAGGTATTGGATTCTAGTTTCTACTAACTAAAGCATGCCTTGTCTGACAAAAAGTCTTTCCAAAGTTCCAAAAGCATCGGTCTCAATAAAGGGGCAGCAACTAAACCAGCTGTAGGTACTGAACCTTTTGATGCTCCAAATAGCATTATACTATACTACACAATATCTACAGGGAATTGCAGAAGTTCCAAATAAAAAAATCACCTTAACTATACCATTAAAATGTAATCAAATACACACAAAAATCTACACAATTAGGTAGTTAGCACGATTTCAAAGTTTCAATAAACTTTGGATTTGTGTTTGAGCTTGAAAGCCTAAGGCCTAACTAAACCAACAGAAATGATCATACACAGTGCATAAAGATATTCACACGTTAATGAAACTTGTTATGTAATGAGACCAGACAAATAAAATAAAGACTTCAAATTACTGTCCCCTTATTATTATTAATAATGCGACTGGATTTTGTTTTACCAGAATTACCTTCAAAACTTACAGCCACACAACTTACAGCATAGTACCTTCAATTTGCAATGATTGGCCCAACCTCCTCACAAATTGGACATGTCATTCATTTGGTTACACTAAAATTTCAGTAAATTTTTCCATCAAGAGCCAAACCACAATCCCAATCACAACAATCATGCAGTGGATACAAACATACACAGTTTCATGACTCTCCTGCCATCACTTTTTTTGCTTATTTAGCTAAACATCAGGGCAAATCTTATCAAAATAACCTTGCTCAACTAACATTTACATGGACACAAATCCAAAGAATAACCTACTTAATTTAGTTCAAGACGCTCTTAATACAACTTCAACAAGCTCTGCACTCGTTGTTCAAACTTCACTCACAACAACAACCATATATGATCAAGGCCTATTTGGATACAAGTTAAAAGTGCTCTTGAGCACTTGAACTTTCTAATATAACAGAGAAGCTCCCAAAAGCTCTCAAAAACACTTCCAGTTTCGTATCCAAACAGGCCATTAGACACAAACATATATGCAGTTTCCAGAATCTTGTAATAACCCAAAAATTCAAAAAAGAAAAAAATAATAGCGGAAACAAGAACACAACATACCTTGATGGTCGCAACCAGTCCCAACCTGCAAAATCAACGACCACATCAGCCAATCCTTCAATCATAAACATTACATAAATCACATTTCACGATAAAAACTTAAACAAACCCAGTAAAAGGTAATCATTTCGAAAAAACAAAATAAAACATAAAGCGACATTAGCCCTCATGAGGAAGCAACGATCATGACTCGTATGATACAAATCGCCGGAAACACTGATATGAAAGTTCACGCTCTGGATTCATTCATTTATTCATTTAATTGATTTGTTGAGTGAGGTTAAAAGTGAAAAATATAGTATAAGATGGGGATCTGGATTGGAACCCTAGGAAGTGACCTGTCAGACATGGTGGCGATGGTCTTGAAAGCGAGGATGAGAGCGCGATCGGGGTTGGAGCCACGGTTCTGCCAGCGGCCGAGGGAGGAGGAGAGGAACTCGCCGCCGGAGCCGTTGGGCTTGGCGATGACGGTGGATAGGCCGCCGTCGGTGAGGAGAGGGTTCGAGGGCCCGCCGACACGGTTAGGGTCGTTGTCGCCGGACTCGTTGGCGAAGGTTCGCCACTCGGAGGTCTCGTCGATGGAGTGGGACTCGAGGACGAGGCCGCACTCGGAGCAGACGGTGTCGCCGGCGGAGTGGTCGAACACAACCTCCGTCTGCTTCTTGCAGTCGCTGCAGAACGCGTCTGACATCTTCTTCCTTCTCTCTAAGGTTACAATACAATGCACGAGACTCTGTTTGCACGCGGAGTGTGTTTGAAAGAGAGAGAAAGAACGAAAGAAAGAACGAAAGAAAGAGAGAAAGAGAAAGAGCCAACAACTGCAGCGAAAAGAACTTCGCTGCGTTTTCTATATTTATAGACGAGATTCATTCGTAGGAGGTTTGGAATTACACTTTACAATAATAATAATAATAAATAATATATAAAGATATTTTTTTTTTATCTACACATTTTATATTTTTCTTTACTCTTTAAGTATGTTTATTATCTTATAAATAATTTTATTTTTTATTTATCCATTATTTATACTTTTTTACGTATAGAAAGAGATAAAGCGTGTCTTTCTCACTAGTAGTTATATTTTAACTTCCATTTACTTTTTAATTTTAATTTCTTTAATAAAGTTTTTAATTTACAAAAAAACTCCCATAATTAATGAAAATTTGAAATATAACAGTTAATAAAAAAATGTATTAATTTGTATTTATTATAATAGTTATATTATAATTTTAATTGTTTTTATTATTATAGAGAATATGTACATTCAAATATGAAAAAAAAAAAAATATATATATATATATATATATATTTTATTAATAAAAAAAAAATAATATAATAATAAAGAATTTTTTATACAATTTTTAAATATATATTATTTTATAAAA